>MDTC01245021.1_pt1 | contig 16461 bp, 25 predicted proteins | sample 811181 | NCBI WGS metagenome assembly MDTC01 (sample SAMN05326644, study PRJNA326480) | marine metagenome | isolation source: seawater | place: Pacific Ocean: North | collected 2011
TCATGTACTGCCTTTGATTGGCTCGCTCTAGATCCGCAGCCTGCTGCATTGCGTTGGACGCGATCTCTGCATTCCTGTATGCCATACCAGTGGCCTGCAAGTCATTGAATGCAGACTGGATCATGTTTGCTTGGAATGTATACTTTATGGCTCTTCCTTCGTCATCATCCGCTTTTGGCTGATAACCGTAGAACTCCTTCATCAAATTATCAAGACCAAACAAACCACTTGCTGTCTGTCCTTTATCTTCCTTTGCCATTTCCAAGTAAGACTTACGCATTGTCTCTATTCTACAAAGTTAGAATAGAGTGAACAGTGCACGTATATTATGGCCGCGAACGTATCAGACTATATCGCTGCTGGTAATATCGCAGCTCGCCAGACTTCTAACATCCAAGGCGCTGCGATCCGTAGTGGGGCTGATTACAGCAAAGTCACGCAGGAAGCTCAGAAGCAACGTATTCAGTCTGAGATTGCTGCCCGTAGAGCTTCTGCCGGTATTGTTCAGGCAGGTATGCGCGGAAAGACTCTGCTTAAAGGAACAGAAATGCTGCTTGACTCTGACAAGCGCAAGGCAGAGGCAGCTAAGTCCACACGCAAGGCTGGTGCAGTAGCTGCTGCTGGTGTGTTAGCTGGTGATGTTATTAGTCGTAAGGCGGATAAGAAGGATCGTAAGGAGCGTGCAAAGCTACCTGAATTTGATTACGCCGGAGCTAGACAGTCCATAGACGAGCAGCTTGCATTGTCACGATCACGCACTGAGTCACTTCTAAATCCTAAAGAAACAGATAGCTCTAGTATTGCGAATTCTAGTAAGCCTGCTGATCTTCTGAATGTTGAGCAACGCGCTCTTCTAGATACTATTTATTTTGGCGAGGGTACTTGGAAGGGGGATGCTGCAACTGGCTCACCCATGTACGACACGGCCTTCGCCTACAATCAGTTCGATAATTCAAAACCACACCCTGGAACTGTCTATGGCAGCGCCAAAGTAAGTTCGTCAGCCCATGGGGCAGGACAGTTTATGCCTGATACCTGGCGTGAAATGAATGATGGCATCAATGCCCCCATGACGCCTGCAAATCAGGATGCAGCGGCGATCCGCTTGGCAACAGAGCGCGGTGGGTATGACTTTAGTAAACCTTTCTCAAGTCAGGCCTCTAATCTTGCTGGTATCTGGGCAAGCTTCCCCACAGCAGAAGGACGCTCTCAATACAACATGGATGATGGCACTCCGCAACCATCAAGGTCCTTAAGTGATCTGACTAACTTCTTCGATGCTAGAAAGAAGGCTCTTATGCAGACTCAATAAAAGAACGAGCCCAGGGCATTGAAAATTGCTCCACCTAATTCCATATTCGCTCTACGATCTTCACGCTTTTCAGCACGATCTAGACGGTCTTGTCTATCTTCGTACTCACGTATCATAAAATTGTCCATCCGCTCTTGACGATTAAGTTGTTCTTTATCTCTACTAAGTTGACGCTGCAATTCCGCTTCATATTGTAGTTTTTTGTCTTTATATCTAAGGTCTTCTCTTTCGATATCTTCCTGCCTTTCAGCTTTTCGCGTTTGCTCATCACTATATCTTAGTTTGTCAGCATCAATTTGCTGATTAACTAAATATCCAAATTTTAGATTCTGATTGTCCTCTATTCGCCTTTGTAAGTTAATACTATCAACTTTGTCACTTGCAGCTTCTAGATCTTGCCTTAAACGCTTTGGTTCACTGGCTTTCTTTGCCTCCACAGCGTTCATCATGTTTATACGTTCTTGTACAGAATCTGTTACTATCCCATCCTCGTTCTCATAGATTCTGTCCCCGAACTGTGGTCCAATTGCTTCTCCTGCAAATCTTCTTCCTTTATATTTCTCCCGTAGCCGCTGAAGATGGTCAGTATTTTCCGCATTTTCTAGATCTTGAACGGTTACACCCCTAAGCCTGTCAAATGGGTGAATATCATCCTTGTCCCATCCATAGGGATTAGTCCCTCCAGTCTTTAGCTCAGGCTTCTTTATGTAGCCCAGTATTGCTTTGTTCGCACCTGGCAGGCTATATCCTTTCCGCTTACCTACATTTGATACAAGCTCACCCTTGTCATTCGTTTGGATACGACCGACTGGCTTTGGTCCCAGCTCTATCCCTGTGACGGTCCTATTACCTAGTCTGTATGTGTTCGGGATTCCCTGTTCACCGTCCCCTTTAAATGTTGTTATCTCTTTACTAACTTTTGGTAGCGGTTTGGGATCGTAATACTTCCGAAATTCCATCAGTATCTACCTCCTTGTAACATCATCAGCGCTTCTCTCATTTTACGCTGTTCTGGTGTCAACTTATCGCCAAACAAATACTGCAGAGCATCACTACCCATCTTGCCCAGGCCGGCACCCGCAGCGGCCCCCAGTGGACCTCCAGCACTTCCAAGTAACCCTCCAATAGCCATAGCAGTAGCGTCCATACCTTTGTTGACTCCTGATTCTTCTCCCAGAACTAGATCACCAACTCCCATTACACCACCAACAGCGCCAAGCCCTGGTCCAAGAACTCTTGCAGCTGCCCCAAGTTTACCCATCCCAGGCAATGCCCCTAATACAGATCCTGCTTTACCTGCCATCTTTCGCCCACCAGGCCCAACCATTCGACCAACTCCCGCCCTGGCTTGGCGAAAAGGTCGATTCATTGCCTCACTAAATGTATTCGATGCCTCGCCGTATAAAGCAGCAGTATCTAGCATCGCATCTCCTACAACGTTACCTCGCGGGTCAATCTTGTAGTTTGGTGTTTGCGCCCTATATCCTATATTCCCGCTTGTTACTAATGGAACTTCTTTCATTAAATTTGATACTTCTGGCCGGCTTTTAGCAATCAACTGGTCAACAGCGGATGATGTTGGAATTTTTGTCCCATACCCTGCTTTCAGCAGCGCTCTAAGTATTTCTTGGTCACTTACTCCCAGATAACTCATCACTTAACCTCCTCAAGAGCCTGTTTGGCTTCCATGCGTGTAATGCGACCCTCGAGCTGTTGAATCGCCCGCACTAACAGGCCGATCAGTTCTCCACGGTCAATTGCCAGCTTATTGATGCTCTCGTCGTAGTAAGTGGCATCAGGCATTACCTTTGCGTACTCCTGAGCAATGAAGCCGTAATGGAGACGCTCTGGTGTGCAGCTATAGTCTTCATTGTAGTGGAAAGAAACTGGCTTTAAATTACGCAGAATCTCAAGCGCATTTTCAATCGGCTCGATTTGCGTCTTTGTTGTTTCATCGCTGACAATCAGCGGTAGGGCTGCACCTGCAACAGCCCCTAGACCAGCAAGGGCTCCCCCGCTAGTGGCGCCAGACTTTTGTTTGGCGGCAGTCTTATCCGATGCTTCAGTTTTGATCTTCAATGCTTCAATCCCATACTTACCAGCAATACCAGCCTGGTGAAGCTTGCTTCTGATATCCATATCAGCCCGCTCAAGCGCACCCCGTGCAGCTAGTGAGTTAGCCGCCATACCTGCATAGTCAGGAGACTTTCTTGATAGCTCATTAAAGATCTCTCCAAGCTGAGCATTACCTGCAGCTCCTGCATACCCCCCTGCCTGGGGTGCTCTTATCCTGCTACCAGCAAATCTTAAAGACATGATTTTATTAGATGTAACCGTGATCAATAAATCCACCACTTTCTAATGTGGCAATATCAGCATCTGACCTGCCGAAGAGTTTCAGATCTGAATTCCCCATCGTGTCAGTTCCAAAGCCTGATGGCTTAGGCATATTCATAAATCCACCGGCAAAACTTCTAATACCTGACTTCATGCCTGCCATCATCGCTGAGCGTCCGTCAGCTTCTGCTTGATCAATCATTTCCTGACCAGCATACTTAGCCTTTTTGACATTAGCCTTGCCAGTGATTCCAGCCGCATGGATTCCAGCGTTTGACACCAGGTTCTGTGCCTCAGTCTTGGCATTCTCCATTGCACCAACAGATGCCAACTTTCCATAGTTAGGAGAGCTGGCCATAAAGTTCAAAATACTAGGTGAAGCTGCAAATCTAGTCGCCATTGTTTTTGCTCTTATATGTATAGTTTACAACTCTCCGTTGAGTTCATTTTCAACCAAATTTCTGCGTCGCCTTTCTTGCTCAATAGCATTACCGACGATCTGTCCTGCACCCAGGCCCGCAAACCCTCCTAAGGTTCCAGCAGTGATTGCACCCTTACCTACTGCACGGCTTCGAAGACCTCCAACACCACCGAGAACTGAACCAACAAAAGGCACTACTCCAGTCGTAACTGGTAATCCACGCCCCAGGAACTGTACTTCTGGTCCGTGAATACCTTCATTTGTGTATTTCAGTGCTCCAGCTAGCATCGTCATCTGGCCATCATCGACAGGGTTCCAATCCTCATTCTTGTCGTACTTGAATGCCTTGTATTTTCCAAATTCTGCTGGACTGACATCTGGCCTGACCTTCCTAAACTCGTCATAGGGCAGCAGATTGCCCGTACGTCCCATGAAGTACTTCAATGCAATCTCACCTAGCATATTTTCCGTTTTGGTCGGATCCTCTTTACTAGGAATTGCCGCTTTATAACCCTCGGCTCCACCAAACGGGCTCATCAGTCCTAATCCTGTATTGATGGCAATGCCTGCAGGTACTGGCAGTAACCGCAGTGCACCGCTGGCATCTTTTCCTTTATTGTCTTTAATCGCACCCCTTTTGTATAGCTCAGGTTTGGCACGTCTGTGTGCTTCCTGCGTAAGGAGTTCCCCTACCGCTGGAAGTGCGTTTATGTACCACCACAGGCCTCTGGTGTCATCGTTCAGTATATCTCGTACAGCATTTCCACCTAACTGGACTGTACGGCGAACAGGCCCCTTCTCCAGCCCTATTCCCATCTTTACCCGCTCTTCCTGCATAGCTCTGTTTGCTATGCCCAGGTTCTCGCGAATCCTAGAGATCAGCAGATTCCTTCCTAGGCGCTCCTCCATTGGAGTGCCCTCGTCCCCAAGCCCTCCTGCTTCTCTACCTTTGTAAAAGGACCGGTTGACTGTTTCACCGCCGATGTTTACTTCCTTTTTAAAAGCATCTACTGCATCTTTATATATGTCCTTAAGCTTCTTCATCAGCCCATACCTGCGTACTGTTCACGTGTACCAGGCAGTAGCCCGTACTGAGCCATGATCTGCCGACGCAGCTGTTCTTCGTAGATGGCCTGCTCTCTAGCACCCATGCGCTCATAAGGGGTCTGCCCCTTTCCGCCTGACAGCTTGTCTTTGGCACGCATCAGCTGATCACCCACTTGGTAGCCGAGCATGTCCCCACCAAGAGACCCAGCTGTGTCTAGCGCCAGGCTCGCAATCGGATTTGGTGTTAACCCGCCGAGTGCTAAACCACCGAGGCTGCCACCTAAAGCACTTGTAGTACCGGCAATCAGCTTGTCACCTAAGTCCCCAGGTGTCTGAATAGCTGCTAACCCACCAAACACAGCATCAGGCACAACACGCATGCCGACCTGCCCCATGTCCAGTGCACCATCTGCCTTTCTTAATCCTTTAGTCAGGTACTGCAGAAGCTTTCCTGCCATCTGTGCTTTTGCCATCTCACTTACCTCCCGCCATCATCATTTTAGCTTGATTGAACTGCAGTCCTTGATTACTCTGTCCAAATAGCTCCATCCACTTCGCAGTGGCTTGGGCGGCAGCTGGATCATTCATCAGTTCCATCGCACGTTGGCCCATTGGTCCTGCCATCCGTGTCTTACTTGTTGTCTTCAGCTGACGGTCTGGCATCACCTTCACCACACCAGAATCTGTTGCAAACGTAGCGGGAGTCTGCTTCAGCTCATCGCGCACCCTATTGCCGTGCTGAATTGTCTTTGGGTCGAAGTAGGCCATCAGAGTCTCATACGACGTGGTGTGTATTGATTTCTTAATCTTAATTGTTCTTGAATTAATTCATCGGCTGCATCCTTTCTAGCTTGTAGTCGTAATGCTTCATCCACATATTGACTTCCTCTCCCTAGCTTTCTGTAGTAATCTTCAATACCTTCTCTAGTTGTTTCGCTTGACTTCTTATATGTACGTCCTTCAAGGCCAGTAATTTTTTCCGGTTCCTTAAAATCTTCTCTATTCAATGCTATAACAGGCTTCCGAGCATCTGGATCTGAAAGCTCTTCAAATCTTGTGCGCAGGGTTCCTTTTTTGGGATATTCTGCTCTACTGGCAAACTGTCCCCTAACACCACGTACAGCTGTCCCTGACGTCGTTGCAAAACTCTCTCCTGAACCAAACCTAACTGGTTCATATGACTCGGCCCTCATTACGTCCTTTGGCACGTATTTACCAATTCTTCCCGTTTCCGGATCGTATGTAGACAGCACTTGACCCATTGCATAGCCAAGCTGGTCTTTGCGTAATCCTCTAAAACCAAGTTCTTCTATCAATTCACCAACAGTGGCTTCTTTTGCCTTGATTTTACCCTTGGCCACCATTCCTTCACCTAATTTTTTCCGATAGGCATTTATCAGAACCGCAAGATCTTCTTTTGAATCTACTTTAGTAGGCAATGACAAGATTGTATCAACATCCCCTACTTTACGTATAATCTTAGTTCGCATATCTTCTAACAAATCTCCTGCTGCGACTTGAGGACTACCAGCTACAATCATGTCATCTGAATATACCTTCTTAGATAAAAATTCATCAGCATCGAATGACGCACCGCCATCATCTTTTTGTTCTGCATCAAATCTAGCTTTTTCTAGTTCAGCTTCCAGGCTTTGTACCGGGTATCCACTTATATCTCGTGTCGACGTTCGTATAAAATCACTTACACTTCTTGGATTACTTTTTAATGGAACTCTTTCGTCGGCTATATATTTACCTAATTCTGCATCTGTAATTTGCGGTCTATATTCTATACCCGATGGGGAGTCTAGAATCAATGATCTACCTGCCATATTTTCAGCAAGCAGCGATTCTGCTTCTTTCCGCGCGGCTATCTGATTTTTAAATGCTTGTAGCCTGCTTGTACGGTTTTGAGCGTATCTGCTAATTAGCTCATCCTTTGCTTTCGAATATGCATCTACGGGCATCGATCTAATTGTACTTCCTGCGGTATCGTTTCCGCTAAACCGGCGCCTTAGCTCTTGATCTATAGCCTCTTTTACCTCGCTTTCAGTTAGCCGATTGCCTCGTCGTACAAGTTCTTGTCCTATTGCTTTTTCTCTCTGCATCCCAAGTGCTTCAAGCGTTTTTGGTGCAGATATTTTTACTTCAGGCCTCGACGACACAATCTGATTACTTGTAACTCGTCCATCACCGCCAAATCCCTGAATTAGAGCGATTGATGGCTTATTTGCAACAGGTTTAACAAATGTGGCTTTCTTTGGAGCAACCTCCACGCGACTAAATGGACTCTCGAGATCTCTTACGTCACCAAAGTCAACTTCAACAGGGTCAGTTGGATCATACAAGCGAGGATTAGTATCAAACAGTTCAAATCGTTGATATCTAACGGGTTCTTGCTGTGAATCTGTGTATGGAGTGTATGGATCTTTCGTACCTTGCGGCATGCCCATAAGTTCCCTGAAATCATCTTCCGATCCACCCAATAGATCAGTTAATTCTTGATCTTGGAGTATTTGTCTCCTTGCTTTCTTGTTAGTTACACCTTCAGGGTTTTCTATTGACGCTATGCCACCGACTTCTTCTTCATATCCTTTCCTTATCAATGCCTTGAGTGCTTCATCAGCTGATATTCGCTCACTACTCATTGCAGCAAGACGTTGTGCAGCTCTTAATAGGTCAATCTTCTCTGCTCTATCCACTTTATTAGCCTAATTTCTCTCTTAATTGTACAAATTACGCAGATGTTCTTTTACTCACTTCTGCATTCACTGCTGCATCCGCTGAATTGCTGTTATCAGGCGCGATTTCGGGCTTTTGTGGCGCAATTTGCGGCTTCTTTTTCTTCTTCTCGCGCAATACGGGCTCATTTGCCGCTACTGAGCCGTAGGCAAGGCACCGTTTTAGCGTTTTATTCCAGGTGTACCCTGGTTTACACATGATTCGGTCTAATTTTTCCTGCTCACTGCGGTCATAACGCATGATTTACCTCTGTTTACTCTGCATATACGCCGCAATCGATCTCTGTCAGCACATTTGCTAGATCGATGGACTGTTCGACGGCAGACCACTTTACTGCGCGGCTTTTGCCGGTGGTGTCATCAGTCACCAGGAACAAATCGTCGGGTGTTACTTCACCCAAGGATTCCATCTGACTTAATCTACCCATGATATGACAATATCTTTCTCTATCTTAGTGCTTACACTTGACACACTTTTGTGTACTTTTGCTGTGCATTTCTGTCACAACTGAATAGCCGGCAGGCAGCCTACACATGTAGTGTCAATATCTAACCACTGTGTACTACATTTGTGGTAACAAGCACTCACTTTTTCGTTCGTTGATATTTTCTGCAGTAAAAAAGCCCTATAGAGGGCTAAAACTGCTGCAAAATTTCTGACACGTTTAACCCCCTATGTACCGTAGTAGGTGGCTGAACAAAAAAAATAAACTACAGTCTACGATTGTATTACACACGTTTTAAACTACAGTTCTAACGACTGTTCTTACTATCGTTATCTAACATCAGTTTTACACTACAGTTTCACTGTCTTTTATTTTGTATAACTACAGTTTATACTTCAGTTCACTACAACTCTAACTAACTTAACTTCAGTTCTAACTTCTGTTGATTCTCAATAAGCAATCACAGCCACCAACTTACGCTTACGTTTTACTATCGTATTTACTACTGTTATACTTCTGTACCTTAACTATCGTTATACCTACATTTAACTTATGTCAATACCATAGTATCTTCTTATGTCTACACGTACGTCTGTACATATGCGCCCACGACTATTCAATTGTCAAGGTACTCTCCTATCATAGCGCGTCCAATAATGTAACAAACTTCACATATTTCGCTCGAAGTTTACATCAGTAACACGACTGTCATGGCATACACGGCGCCGAATGGCGCCTCTTCACACGGGTGTTCTTTGAGTTTTTACTCATGTCCACCTATCAGCCCACCTATCATTCCGATGAAGTTGTCAACAAGCTTTGGCAGCGGTTGGATTTTTGTAGCGACCGGTTACGTCGGTTACGTCGCTGTTCTTTCAACAGTGAGGCATACCGTTATTGGCACCGCCAAGATGCAATAGCCACCTGGCAAATGCTGTCTGTGCAATATAGGGAGCCAATTCCTTCTGACGAAGATTGTATCATCGCTCTCGGATTATTCTAGGCGGCACCCAGGCCCGGCAATATGCCGGGTCTACTTTCTCGTGTTCACTTGAGTTTTCACTCATGGGTATTCGTCTTTATCCGTGCACCAAGAATGCACGCAACCTCGAAAAACTGGCTCGCGTTTGTCCCGGTACTAGTAAGCTGGTTCCCCTAAAGAAGCAGCTGGAACAGTACTTCCTCCAACTTCGTGATGGTGTTACCGTCACCGAAGATGATGGTACTGAGTGGCCTGTTGATGCTGGCTATGAGTTTTACTCATTGTTCAGTGGTTCCGACGTTGCCAGCTACGAGACCTTCCACCTGTTTGGCTGGGGCAAGTTTGACCTTGATCTCCTTCCTGCAGGTGCTGATTACGTTCATGGGTCTACTACTGATCCAAAAGTTATGCGTCAATTGTTGCTGTCCTCCTGTTGGGATAACCTCCCGTATGAGCCTGGTGACCCTTCTCTTGAAGAAGTTATCCAACTTTCTGAAGGTTTCTGGTGGGGTTAATCCCATAGCACCCAGGCCCGGCAATATGCCGGGTCTACTTTTTCGTGTTCACTTGAGTTTTATCTCATGCTTACTCACAAGACTACCTTCACTGTAGCTGACTATTTTATCATCAATCCATTTAATCTAGACTACGAAAATGTCACACATTCAATAGTTCTAGAGATTAGAGACTGCCAATGTAACCGTACTACAGTGACTGTCCTACTTGATAAGGATCAGGTTGACGATGATGAACTTGATGATGCTTTCCCTTATCACAGCATTCGTGCCTTTGGGTATGTAAAGCCTTTTTCATTTTGAACAATGCCTCGGTTAACACCGGGGCTTTTTTCTCGTGTTCACTTGAGTTTCTACTCATGTTCACTGTTAACCAACTTGGACTTGCTGTCGGCACCGTTATCGGGCTAGCACTCAGTGCCCTGTTGTTCTTCACCGTCCCCGCCTATCACAACTATCTCGTCTGGAGCTGGAGCCACTACTGGTTCCTCGCACCTTTCGGTATCGCTGGTTTCATCATCGGCTACCTCAGGCGTTGACCCCAGGCCCGGCATATCGCCGGGTCTACTTTTTCATGCCCACTCCGGATATTGGCACCGGACACAACGGAGAACGCCATGAGCGTCTTCAACACCGCCACCGAGGCTGGCCTTCAGCAAGAAGGTCTTTTGCTTCCTACCAGGGAAGAACTCGGTGCACGCGCCTTCGACACCATCCGTTTCTGGATGGAAGACGGCCACTCCCAATTTCTTGGGAAAGAGCAAGCGTTGCAGGTCGCAGCCTGGGCGCTCAACATCGCTGGAGAGTTTGATCTTCAGCATCAAGTTCTTGCGGAGCTTGTTGAGCTTCCCGAGAACTACGGCTGATCGTCAGGCCCGGTTAACACCGGGTCTACTTTTTCGTGTTCACTTGAGTATCTACTCATGTCTTTCTACGAACACGATCTCACCTTGGCTCCATCCGAGATTACTAACCCCGACACGTTTGAGCAGGCTTACTTCCGTATGCTTGCAAGCGAGTACGAGTACGACAACTTCGATCGGCCTCGTCAACTTCTAGGTCATGACTCAGATGATTGATAGCACTTCTATCTACTCTTGCCGTGAGCAGATTCAAGAGGACCTTCGAACCTTTCTCGAGGCTCGTATATCCGACAAGGATCCTTACAAAGATGAAGTTATCGATCACTGTTGCGCCATTGTATGCGTCAACTTTGCTGAATACGGCCTCACACAGCGTCGGTCCATTCCTAACTAAGCACTTCATGCCTCGGTTAACACCGGGGCTTTTTTCTCGTGGTTTATACCTCCTTCTAATGGCTAACTACATTGCCACCTGTCGCTCCAACTACTTCAAAGTGGTTGACGTCGGCAAATTCAAGGCAGCTATACCTTCTTCTATTCACGTCGCAGTCTGTGCTGACGGTACTGTTTTCCTATGCGGTGATGATCCTGATGGGGGTGGCTGGCCAACCACCATCTACAACGATGAAACGGATGAGGACGACGACTTCGATCTCGAGGAAGTTATCGCATCACATCTTCAACCAGATAGCTGGTGCGTACTTCAAGAGGTTGGTGCTGAGAAGCTCCGTTACCTCGTGGGAGAATCTATCGCATTTAACAAGGACCTAGAGCAGCGCTTTTGTGTCAGCATCAGCGACATCTACAAGCACCTGCCCGAAGGTACTTCCACTTGCGAGTACTAGGCACTTCATGCCTCGGTTAACACCGGGGCTTTTTTCTCGTGGTTTATATCTCCATCATGTACATCACAGCCATCTGTGCAATCAGCTTCACTGCTGTCCACTTCTTCCTTGTTCCCTATATCGAGCAACGGAATGTAGCTGACCGTGAAGCTATCGAACAGATACGCATTGAGCAGCAACAATCGTCTGCACATGTGTATTACTGACGTTGGAACAGGGCGCCGACCGGCGCCTCTCCTTCGTGGTGTAGTTCATTTCTACTTCCAATGAGCGGCATCAAGCAGTTCATCTATGACCAGCAAATGGATCACGAGGGAGAGATTCATCCGCGTGAGCATCGCTGCACACACGTCCAGGAAATCTTGGCAACCATGAGCTTCCATGATCACACTGCAATGCAGGATGAGATGGATGAGCCTGAAGCTAATGACTTTGTAGTCCCAGCTTCTGACGAGCTTGACCCAAGAATCCCTTTCTAGGCAACACCAGGCCCGGCAATATGCCGGGTCTACTTTCTCGTGTCAACTTTATCCCCAGTTATTCAGCTGGGTTCTGACAAATGACCACCATGTCCATCGATCAACTGCAAGCCAAGAACGAAGAGCTCATTGCTGAACTCGAGCAGTGCAAGCTTTACATTGAATGGCTTGAATCTGTTGATCTCAACGAGCGCATGTGGGTCTGCAAGCGTGTAGACGCTGAGACCTACTACACAGCTGGTACTACAAAGGATGGCAAACCAAGCCTGAGCTTCACCGCCCACCGTTCCAAGAAGGATCGGAACGGCAAGTTCATCAACGGTGCCTGGAAGAACATGGTTGCTTATGGCGACCTGGCTACCACAGCACAAGAGCTGATCGATGGCGGGGACCTGCTCCTCGACTTCAAGGCTTTCGAGTCCACATACAAAGGCGCAGACGGACGTTCTTACTCCGAATGGGTCCTTATGGATGTGTGCGGCACAAAGTCTGCCTGACCGCATGGCCCTGGGTTAACCCCCGGGGCCTTTTTCACTTCTCTGTCAGCCTACCTCGACATAGTGGCCTAGGCATGACGACCTGACTATGCTGTGGCCATTGGGTCACCGTATGCCTCGCTTAACAGCGGGGCTCTTTTCTCGTGCGGTTTTTTACCGCTTGTCCTTTGCTCTAAGCACATGTATGAGCTTACCCATCGCCACTTTGCTGCGAAACCACAGTTCATCTCTTTTCACTACTCGATTGGGTCTTTCCACTTCGTTGACACTGATGGCGACACCTTAGAAGTTCGCTTCGGTGACAATGCCCATGCCCACCTCGCTCCCGCCTGCATCGATTATTTGCAGTCAATGCTCAATGACGATGAGGCAGTCGATTTCCACCACTGGCAACTCGAGGCCTTGCGCGATGCCTTAAGCAAGTGCCTAATCAATCATGCCGAGAGACACCAGTTGGTTGAGGAGGTGGCAGCATGACTGCTACTGCTACCAAGGCTTCCTCTAAAGCCAAGTTCAACAAGACAAGGCGTGACTATGAGACTGACCTTGTTAATGGGCTTATCGAGCTCATGGAACAGGGCACCAATCCATGGCAACGCGACTGGCGTGGCTCCACTAAAGGTGGCCACCGCAATCTGATCACCGGGCGCTCTTACACAGGCAGTAACCCTGCACTCCTCGAGCTGCAGATGATGCTACGTGGTACCGACCTTCCACTTTGGCTCCCCTCCGGTGGTGCTAAGGCAAAGGGTTGGTATCCCCGCAAAGGCTCTAAAGGCTGTTGCATCATCATGCCGTTCCAGTACACCAAAGAACTGAAGGGTGCTGACGGTAAGCCTGTAGTTGACGACAACGGTGATCCTGAAACTGAGTCTGGTATGGGCTTCAGATACACAGGTGGCATCTTCAACGTCACTGACATGCAAGGTGACGGTCTCGATGAGGCTGTTGCCGCTGCACTCGACAACGGTCCAGAGGAACGTACTGAGCCAGAACGCCATGAGGCAGCTGAGGCTGTACTCGGTAACTGGGAAGTGCCTGTCCGCTGGATGGGTGACCGTGCCTTCTACTCACCGACCAGTGACGCCATCACTCTCCCTCCTCGCGATTCATTCAAATCAGCTGAGGGTCTGTATGGCACCTGGGCACATGAAGTAGTCCACTCAACAGGTCACCAAGATCGTCTAGCCCGTGATGGCATCGTCAACTTCGGCGGCTTTGGATCTGATTCCTATGCCAAAGAAGAGCTTGTGGCTGAACTAGGTGCCTTCCTTGTTTGTAATCGGCTGGAAGTATCTAGCCGTGCTGATAATCATGCCAGCTATTTATCTGCCTGGATAAAGTGTCTAAAGGAGAAGCCTAGCTTCCTCAAAACAGCACTATCAGCAGCAAACAAAGCAGCTAATCACCTAGTACCTCAAGAGCACGATAATGGCCCACCAGACTGATTACATCGTCACATATAAAGACAGCGTTGGCAATACACACACCGTATCTGTAACTGCTGAAAGCATCCACGCAGCGGAGGTGATCGTTATGGACTCTATCCCTGAGTGCATACGCGCCATCCGCTGTCTTCCCTCCCAACAATCATGACCCACACCAATCCTTGCGAAGAACTTCAAAAGGTTCACCGACAATTTTCTGCCCTTGGCGCTGCAGAATTTGCTCTCCGTTCCATGTTTAGTGACGGAGACGAATTCACTCCACGGGACCGCACTATTTGCGGGCAGCTTGAAGAACTTGAATACTTCCAATTCAGAGTGGCTCAAGATCTTCTTACAGCAAAGCGTCGTCGTGATGCTTGGCTCAGAAAGCAGCGCGAGGAAGCCGCTAAACAAGTGGCTGATTCTGAATGACTCACTCCTCTCCTTCCGCATGAAAGGTGTGGTCAAGCAAGGCTCGCCGGAAGCTGTCCTGGATCATCTGCAGCGCGACCTGTTCTTCTGGATCTCCACCAGGCCAGGTCCGCAGCCTGTAGTCAATCGCATCCAGGATTGTCATTACGGCAGCCTTATTCAAGCTGAACTCTGACACCAGTTCGGAGTATTCGTAATCCTCTTCTTCTTCCATATGCTGACACATTAGTTTAACTTATGTGGAGCTTATGAATACACAACCATGCCCCTATATCAACTGTAACACTTCTGTTTATGACTGATGTATTTACATCTGTATTACATCCGTTTCGGGGCTGCCGCCTTGGCAGGAGGTTGCGGTCTATCGCCGCACTATCGGCGGCTCTTTTTGAAGTTGCCCTACGGGGCTTTGTTCACCTCAACCTACCTGACATGATTCAACAACTGGTCAAAAACACAGTCGGTCTCCTAAAAGCTGGTTACACGCACCCTTGGGTTGGTGGTGTTGTCAAAGAAGACGGCACCTGGGTTGTACCCCATCACGACCCTGATGAAGGTCTCGCCTTCAACTTTACTGATGAAACACTTACCAATACCGATGGTGCCAAGTACCACGGTAAGTTTCTCAACGTCAAGCGCCCAATTAACGGCAAGGTTTACACCAGTGCAGTTGGCGGTGCGTATCGCCACGACAAGGTGAGCGATGACGACCGTCGTCAAATGCTCGAGAAAGAGCTAGCTGAACTCGAATCAGCCTGATTACTAACCACACGGGTCGGCGATTGCCGGCCCTTATTTCGCGTGTTGTTTATATCAACAACTCATGCCCCACTATCCACAGTCCTACCGCGACCTTCCTGGTCACGACAACTGGAAGACCACTGATCACGATGATGTTGAGTACGCAAGAGCGCAACTCCGCGATCGTCGTGAACGGTATGATCGGGAGCAAATTGACCAACTCCAACCACCTTTTGACTGAATGATGGCCGAACTTAAAAATGAACCTCAAGCCCTTGCGGCCGCCCTGCTGTTGTCCGTTACGGCTCCTACAGACTCGCTCGCCGCTGATGTGAACAATCAGGCTGAGCTGATCGCCGCCAACATGCCGCCCGCCGACGTAGAGATCGTCAAAGACGTGCTGGAAGTCGCCCTCTCCATACTTCAAAAGTAGGAGGAGGATATCGACTAGAGTTACTAAATAGGTATCTCTAGTTGATATATGTCCACTGTCTCTATTCCTGACTACGACGTTCTTGACATCGTCTGTGACTGTCATGCAGCTCTAGCTCAGGACTCTCCAAACCCCCCCGAGTTCTACCTCGGCCGGATCCTCAACCTCGCCTGGGCTCACCTAACACCTGCCCAAAAGGACGAGGTTGAAACCTATCTGGCTGAGAAGAAGTATCTCCCACCGGTCAACCTGATCCTCTAACTGTGTCTGGGTATCCCCAGGCACTGTTTCCATTTTCTTTCATCCGACGTCGCTGACATAACTTGCACGCTATAGCGAGCTGGTTAAGTTGATGGCGTCCAACAGGACCATACCATGACTAGTCCCCCCGAAGAGGACCTCCAAACACAACTGGAGTACTCACTCTGGTTAGCCTCAACAAGCCCCAGTGAACGGATCCGCAAAGGCAACCAAGCCTACTCCGAAGAGTTGGCTCAAAGGTTGACACCAAAGCAAATTTCCGAATCCGTTGTTGAGTCACTGATCATGTGTGCCCAGCTATCTCACCCACATCCTCCAAGGCCACTGTCATGAGCGATTATCCTTACGAGCTTATGGATGAGCATGCTAAAGTCTGCTTACAAATGCAGACAATCGAAGAACTACCCCAGGACGAAAGACTTGAGGTTGAACGGCGTTTCGAGCTGTTGACCAAGGAGATCCACAGCTACTGCTTTTAGCTACGGATTATCAGGCTCAATGCCAAGAAAGATCAGATACTCACACCACCAGTCGGGGTCTCGCTTCTGTTTCCAATCGGGGACAGGCAGACCCCTTTCCACTGTGTAGTACTGGTGAAACGCTTCATCCAGTGTTTTCTCAATCTCAATCACCTTCTTCCTCTTGGTCAACGTCAACATATGCATCTGCCACGTAGGGTCCA
>MDTC01219031.1_pt1 | contig 16460 bp, 21 predicted proteins | sample 811181 | NCBI WGS metagenome assembly MDTC01 (sample SAMN05326644, study PRJNA326480) | marine metagenome | isolation source: seawater | place: Pacific Ocean: North | collected 2011
GTGTGTAACGTCAAAAACAATATCGGCATCAATATTATTAAGCATATAATCAAGTCCTGTAAAGTCAGTGACCAAAGTGTTGTATCCAAAACTTGTTCCTCTCTCTGTGATCCAAACTTCTGTTGCATCAGTTGTTTTGCTAAGGATGCCTTCAACATCCCATGGCGCTAAGAACTGTCCTTTTTTAATGTTTACAATTTTTCCTGTCTTGCTTGCGGCTTTAATTAAATCTGTTTGTCTACATAAGAACGCAGGAATTTGTAAAACATCAACTGCACCATCATAGTAAGCCGCTATTTTTAAAATTTCATTTTGATTGTGTACATCTGTGAGTGTCTTTACATTGAATTCATCTTTAATAATGATAAAGTCTTCCATTGTAGCAGGTAGCCCAACACCTCTTTTGCCGCCAGCTGACGTCCTATTTGCTTTATCATAACTTGCTTTAAAATAATATTCAATACCGTGTTTGTCACACACCCTTTTACATTCTTTTGCAATCTCTGAACTTTGTGCTAAAGTTTCATGTTGACATGGCCCTGCAATAATTCTCATTTGTTTTCCTTGATTAAGTAATACGTAGTTACTAATTTATTCATTAATTTTCTTAATGTTTCATTTGTTTGTGTTGCTTCGCACAAGTCCATCCATTCGCTATAGTCTAAAAGTTTGCCCTGTGCTCTTGCTACCGCCCCCGGATCCCCGCCTACTATCCAGCGGGGTATCTCGGGTTTGTTAGCGTAACGAGCGTAAACCACTCCATCGGCACGCTCGTAAATTAAAGTTTCGTTGGGTTCTAAAGTTCCCATCTACACCGCAATAAAGTAAATTACACTAATTGCGGCAATAGCAATACTGCCTGCATTAAGTTCTGCATGTTTACCACTTAAACCTTTAATTACTGCATACGCAATAAAACCAATTGCAATACCGTGTGCAATACTAAAAGTCAATGGCATTAATACAGCCGCTAATACTGCTGGAGCATATTCTGTCACATCATCCCAAGCAATGTCAGCGATGTTGCGTAAGAAATATGTAGCAATAAAGATTAATGCTGGTGCAGTTGCGAATGCAGGAATACTTTGTGCAAGCGGAGCAAAGAATAAACATGCACCAAACAAGATAGCTACAACTACTGCTGTGAGTCCTGTTTTACCGCCTTCTTTAATACCTGCACCACTTTCAATATATGATGTAGTATTTGAAGTACCTACCAATGCACCTGCTGTTGTTGCGACTGAGTCTGCTAACAACGCACGATCGATTTGCTCAACTTCTCCTTTTTTGTTAACCTTTCCTGTCAAGTTTGCTACACTTGTAAGTGTACCTGCTGTGTCAAAAAAGTCAACAAACAAGAATGCAAATGCAGTACCAATGAAGCCTGCTGTTGCAATCAAACTAAAGTCCATACTAAACGCATGTTCTGGACTTGGAATAGCACCTGCTAAGCCATTTAGGTCTGAAATACCTGTTACCCAAGCAATCGCAGACACTGCAAGGATACCAAGGATAATTGCACCTGGTACTTTACGCTTGTCTAAGATAGCCATGATAATGAATCCTAAACCTGTAAGTAATACTGGCCAACTAGTTACATCACCTAAACCTACAAGTGTTGCTGGATTGTCTACAACTACACCTGCATTCTTGAGACCAATAATAGCAAGGAATAAGCCAATACCTGCGCCTACACCTAACTTCATTGACTTAGGAATACTGTTGATAATATACTTACGTGCTGGAGTGATACTTAATCCAATAAACACAAGTCCTGCAACAAATACAGCCGCTAATGCTTGTTGATAAGTATAACCCATTCCGAAGATAACACCAAATGTAAAGAACGCATTTAGTCCCATACCTGGTGCTAGTGCTACTGGCCAATTAGCCCAGAAGCCCATGATCAGTGTACCAATAACTGCGGCAATGATCGTTGCTGTAAAAACAGCGCCAAAGCCCATGCCTGATCCTTCTGTTGAAAGGATAGCTGGGTTGACAACAGTAATGTAAGCCATTGTAAGAAATGTAGCAATACCTGCCATTACTTCTGTTTTTACGGATGTACCGGCTTTAGATAAGCCGAAAAGTTTGTCTAACATATTAACTCTCTCCGTTTATGTTGAACGATGTTTCTCAATTGCAACATCGTATTTTCCCTTCTTGTTGACATTTTCATGTACAATGTCACCAGTGAAGTGCTCATTGACTTTTTCTTTCCACCATTCAGGTTTCTGTAAAATTAAATGAGCATTTCTGCCGTCGGGCAGAATCTTTTTTGCTGGCACAGTATCTATACGTAGCCAGATATATTTCTCTGCAAGTTGATTTAAGTGTGTCATAACTTGATCTAAATAAGCTGGTTCAACATGTTCTAATACATCGTTACAACATACCATCTCATATGTTCTTGTTAAATCAGGAGTCATAAACTTTCTTACGCCTGGGTCATAACCAACAACTTCAGGCACCTTATAATCTTCTTGAAACATTTTTACCATGGCTCCTTTGCCACAGCCAAAATCTAGTATGCTATCAGGAGCCCATTCAAACATAAAACTATCTAATGCTCCTGCTTCTTTTAGAGTACCTCCCCATCCGTGTTTTGTGACTGAATGGAAATGATACAAAGTTCTTTTGTAATCTGCAGAGCAGTGTACAGGAACTTTTACTTTTTTTGCCATACTAATTACTTTCCACAAGCAAATTCTTGTTGTAGTTTAATATTGTCCATGAACTCTTTTTTAGTTCCTGGGTCTTCTCCAAATGCTCCACGCAGTACAGTTGTTTGTGTTAAACTACTGTGAGCACCAATACCTCTGTTTTCACAACAACCATGTGTTGCTTGTAAGTAAACACCTACGTTAGAACTGCCAGTTGCTTTTTGGATTTCGTTTGCGATAACATTATTTAATTCTTCTTGTAATGTACCACGTCTAGCACACCATTGTGCAATGCGTGTATATTTAGACAAACCAATTAATCTTTCAGCGGCAATAATACCAATATATGCTACACCATTAACTGGTTGATGATGATGAGAACACATACTTTTTATTTCACTACGCACAACTAACATTCCTTTGTATCCATCATCTACATGATTAGGAAATGCAGTTGCATTTGGCATAGGATCATATCTGCCACTCATTATTTCGTTGAAATACATTTTTGCCAAGCGTCTGCCTGTATCCATACTGTTTGGATCTGTTTTTCTATCAATAACTAATGAATCTAAAACTTCTTCAAATTTCTTTGTTGCTTCTTCAATTAGTTCTTCTTTGTCGCCTTTTTGCAAGACTTCACTAATGTTATCTCCAGCCCAATACCTAATACCAGCATCTTCTAGCCTTGTGATTATTTGTTTACTTTTTGTCATATACTTTCTCCGAGTTATAGACGTGGATGTCTATTCTTTATATTACAATATATTTAGGTTATTGTCAACCTGTTTTTGTTCCAACTGTGCGTCTAACAATGTCATCATGGTTAAATTCTGCCCAATATAGTTCAAACGCTACACCATCTTCAATACCTTCGAACTGATGGATCTTGCCTGGCTTAACTTGCATGAAGTCACCTGCTTCAAGAATAGTTTCATCAACTAATCCATCTTGATCTCCATCTTGCCAAACACGAACAAGCATTTTTCCTGACTCAACAAAGAAGCCATTCCATTTGTAACGGTGCTCGTGTTCTGAACACTTATAGCCTCCTTTGAATTCAATACGATGAAACTCTAGCACACCGTTAGCGTGGATAAGTTCAGTTTGTCCCCAAATCTTTCCTGCTTTCATTCCCATTTTCCTTTCTCCTTATAATAGGGCACCGTAGTCAATCAATTCGTTTTGTCTACTGATGTCTTTTACAAAATATGCACACAATGGATCATCTCCTTCTTGCACAGGTACACTTAGTAACTGTCCGTTTTTCATTTTAGGAAAATACCATTTGACATCATTGTAAAAATTTGTTATTTTAATTTCTCCGAACTTAACAGTGTAACTTGTTAATGGATTGAATAAGAATGCTTCAAAACCTCTATCGTTTAAACTAGTTAGCGGAAGTACTTCTAAATCGTTTCCACTGTGGCTGTCTCCAACTGCAATGCACCAATCAATAGGCATTGTTATTTCTTTACCATTTATTTCTAACACCATTGCTGGTGCACTAAATGATTCTAAAAATATTAAAGGCATAAAAAAGAAATCAGGATTTTTTGAATCTGAATTATCTAATACTGCAAATCTAACATCTTCTTCAATTTGTTCGGGTAAATTATTTAGACTAAAACATTTATTTTCTAATGTTAATATTCTCATTGCCAATCTACCTTTTCTATTGTAAAGGGATATTGAGCTTCCTTATAAAACTTTTTACGTTGGGTAAGGTGCCGCTTCGCAAACTTACATGTGCTTGTAAGATCCCATATTTGTACGAAGTCTTTGTCCTTTGCCTTTCTAACGCCTCTACCTATACTTTGTATAACCCTTACAAAAGACTTGCCAGGCTCAATAAGGACGAGATTAAAAATGCGAGGAATATTAATTCCCACCGCCGCAACACCATAGGTTGCGATAACCACATGGTTAGTTCCTTCGTTAATTTCATCGTATGCTTCCTTTCTGTCTTTCAATTTTACATCGCCTTTTACGAATGTCGATCCAGGAATAAGTTCTTGTAACATTTCTCCTGCACTTATTCTGTCTACAAGTATTAATGTGTTGCCTGATGATTTTACATTGTTTAATAATTTGCCTAAGTATTCAACTCTATCTTTATTTGTAACTAGATATTTTAATTCTGATTGATAATCCCTGTGTACTTGCGTGTCAACAAGTTGTACTATGTTAACATGACATTGTGATAGCACACCTTTATCTTGTAATTCTTTTGCACTGATTTGTCCAATGACAGGCCCTAAACTTGCATGTATACTTTCAAATTCAAAACGTTCTTTTGGTATTGTTCCAGTCAGTCCCCAACGTATTGGTGCATTGCGCAAATTACGTGTCAGTAAATTTTTTAGTACTTCTGCTTTTGCTTGATGCACTTCGTCAATAATAATACAACTTACGCCATCTAAAAATTCAGCAAGGCTTAGTACTGCTTCACCATCTTTAAATTTTTTATCTAGTATGTTTAAAGATTGCCATGTGCAAATAGTATGTGTCTTTCCTAATTCTTTTCTGTCTCCAAAATATACACCTACATCTAAACCACAATTAATATAGTCTTCTTCAGTTTGTGTAACAAGCGATTTATTTGGAACAATTACTATACTTCTTCCGTGCTGTTCTGCTATATGACTTAGTGTTGCAGTTGTAATTGTTTTACCTGCACCTGTTGCAATCTCTTGCAAGCTCTGTGGGTTTTGTAGAAAGTTGTTAATAGCCTCCACTTGATAGTCACGCAGAATGATTTCTTCACCTTCAGCAGGATGTCCTTTAGGCCAATGTACACCCTGGTCTGCCCAATAGCGTTCGTCAATAGGTTGGAAATCTATTTTTATTGGATGTCTTTTATCTTCGATGTCAACAATTTCAACACCTTGTTTGTGCAGTATGTCAGTAATTGTATCAAGATGATTGACATAACCACTACCACCGATACCAAAAAAAGCAACTTTACCATCCCAGCGTCCAAGTTTATATTGTGGCATGTATCGTGCATAAGGCACTTCAAACTTAAGAGCGTTCGAGAGCTTTCTACGTACATCGACTTCTAGTCCTTCTAGTTTGATATTTACTTCGTCTTCAATTACTAATTTACATGTTGCCATTATAGCTCTTCTGCCATTCTTTTATTCCTTTCAAGACCATATTTGCTGTGTGGACTTTGTACTTCATCATAATGTATTGCTAGATCAACGTCTAAATGTTGTCTAGCAAATACATAACCTCCAAAGTATAACGTACACTTGAACTCTAATCCTGATTCAAGCAATGGCTTGGGAATTTTCTTATTTTCATTAATATACACTATTTTTGGATTATTTGCAAGAGAATTATTTAAATTATTTTCTTTAATGTATTGATTAAACGTAAAATTTACTTTGTTGTCTAATCTAAACAATACAGTTTGTTGTTCAGTAGGAATAATATTTCGTGTAGTTTTATATACACTGTCAATGATGTCTAGTGCATTTTTTTCAGTTACAACAACTGCTAAAGGAAATCTTTCTAGTTCACTAAGTGCATATGCAATATCATTTAGGCTATACTTTTTGTTGCTAATAAACACATTAGGATATTTTCTTTGTGCAATTTTACCTGCAAGCACTGATACTTTGTTAAGTTGTGGTCTAAGTTCTTGACCAAAATGATATAGTCCAAACATAATTGCTCTATCTCTATACAAAACAATGTTGTCTCGTGACAAAGGACCAATGTCATTTTCTAAGTACTTCAATGCATTTTCTGGCAAGTTTTTAACTTTGCCTTCGTAAATACCAGGCAAGTAATTTTCTGGAGTAATGCTCATTTCTTTGATTACTTTATGTGCGTCTAAAAGATCTTGCTCTATTTCAAACTCTTTGTTTTTGAAAAGATTTACAACTTCTAGTACACTGTTTTCTGTAAGTTTAAAATACCATTCATGGCTACCTCTTTCATGATAATGTTCTTTTTGGAATTTAGGTAATAAAGTATCTTGTAAATCCATTATTGTTTTTTTACTAAATGGAAATCTAATTTTTATCCACGGGCATTCACTTTTTGTATTTTTAATTTGTTTGAGTAACCCTACAGGAAGATCTTCTAGTGTAGATACGACAGTTACAGTTTTTGATCTATCTATTTCACGCAATGGCATGCGTAAATTTTCTAAAGACTTATTCCAATCTTCCTCACTGATAAATTCTATTTTTGATCTGTAGTAGCCCAACTTATCTAACATTACATTCAATTGTCTATCTGTAAGTGCTTTACCACGTATGATTTGTCTGCCAATACTATATACAATAGTTTTGTCAACATCTTCTAATTCTACCTTCGGAGCCTCTACCATACCTGATAAGACTTCGATAAGATCTTCTACATTTTCAACTTTCATGTGTATAGTATAACTTATTTTAACTTAGAAGTCAAGAGTTTAAGAGGTAAACCTTGAGAAATTTCTTCCACCGTCCATTCGGTGTAAGCATAGTCGTTTAGCCATTGACGCCTATCGCAGTACAATGGATTATCTATTTGACTAAAGTCTTGTAGTGCAACATCATATGCTAAACTACTAGGGCCAGTAAATGCAGGTATGCCTTCTATTACACTGTGTATAGCTGGGTTACTACTCCAGTTTACAGTGGCATATATGTTTTTAAAATTCATATCAAAGTCGTCATATGTGCCATTAACATACTGCGGATCTTGTCGTTTTACATTATTAAATTCAGTCTCTATGTGTGGCAATCTACAACGTGGATGAGGTCTAAATATAATCGGACGGTCAGTATGTTTTTGTATAGTGTCAATGGTTTCCATTACCCACGTACTCATCCGTGGCATGTTCTTCCATTGTAGACTTTGTTCGTGTTGCCCGCATATTAAAATATATTCACCGTCATGGCGCCAAGATTTTAATTCTAATTTTAGTTTATCTGCACGTTCGCTTGTGTTGTTTATAGGACCAAAATATGCATCGCGATTTATTCCATTAATTGCGACTTTCCAAGTCTTGCCCCTTTTGATGCCGCCGACTTCGAGTACAATGGTTGGTTTGGATTGCTGAACGTTGCGTTCCCAGATAGCACGGTTTCCAGCCATACGACCGTTGAAAAGTACGCTCCAAATAACATCAATACCACTGTCACCATCAATGCTAACACTATGCCCAAGAGCATTAGCGCCAGCGTGAAAGGCATCAAACACAGGGCCGCTATTGAGAGCGCCAAATCTTTTATGTAAGTTAAACTGCATTCTGCCAATATTCTTCTTTCCTTAAATTGCCCATAAGGTCTTTCTTTTTACTTTTACCAGTATTTTTTCTATCACCTTTCATGTGATCTAAATATTTTCCTAGTTCACTGTTTATTAAAGGATGGCCTCCGCCGCCTGTCTTTGCAGTGTTTACATAAATGTTTGAACTATAATCTAAAACATTGTTGTCAATATTTTTCATTTGATTAAGAATATGACCGAATACATAACTGTCATGCCATTCTTCTAATTCAAAAATTCCATTTTCAGCATCTTCATAAAATCTTTCAAACTCTTTGATAAACTGCACACACATAGGATGTCTTCGATTTAATCCATACCAACCGCACTCTGGCCATGTTTGTGATCCTTTGCCTCTTCCTACATATGTTATCCATTTATCATCTGGTAAAAAATTATCCCATGCTTCGTATGGAAAGTTACTATGTACGAATGTATCTGCATCTACCCATACTACCCAATCAGTGTCTGCATTTTGAAATGCATCAAATACTGCATAAACTTTATTACTGAATCTTATTGCATGCCATTTAAACTCTTTATGCCAATCTCTAGGTCGCCTTGCTTTAATATCATCTGGTGGAATACCGTTTGCTTTTGGCACATTGCCCCATCTTGTCTTAAATGCATTTAGTTTTGGCAAGGCTTCAAATTGGTCAAATATTTTTATTTGCACAGGATCTGGATTTCTAGGGTTACAACTTTCTGCATACACAACAAGTTTAATTTTTTTGCTAACATTGTCAGCGAAACTATCTATAAATCTTTGTCCGTATTTTTCCATTCCTTCAGGATGAAAGGTTGTGATAGCCGTAATTGTTTTCATTTAATTTTCCTTAATCGCATATTTACGCAAATGTCGCCATGCTTCGCCTGTATTTAATTCGTCTAATGTCCAATGACATTGTGCCATTTTATGTAACCAAGTTTCTCTATCAAATTCTCTTGGCTTTTCTATATCAGCAAGATCATGATGTACAACATCACTTGCTTGACTACGTATTGCGTCTGTTTGGAATGTTGGTATGCCTTCTATTACACCTGCAATAGCTGGACTACTATTATGATTAACAATAGCATATGCACCTGCAAAATCATCACGCATTGTAGTTTGCCTACTTAATCTTAAATTTTTTATTCTATATTTTGCAAGCACTCTAACATGATTTCGTACATGCTTGTCACCTGGATGGAACCTTATAACAATTTCTCTATCAGTATGTTCTCTAACTCTTGTCACTGTATTAAGTATCCATTGCACTACAGGTTGTTGATCCATACTCCAACCGCCGTCTCTTTGGCAACAAAACAACAAGTAACTACCTTTATTTAAGTTCCAGTCTTTAACATTAATGTTTAGATCTTGTTTTAATTTTTGCCATCTGTGCGGATTTGGGTTGTCATAACAGTACTCTCCTGTCGTAGGAAAGATACCATCATAACTATATCTTAGATATCCTTTTGTATTACCAGGATCAAATGCTAAAAATAAATTTGCATCAACAATAATGCTACGTTTGCCTCTTGCAATTTGATTATCCATTACTTGTCTACGTAAGCGTAAGTGCGGAACATTTTTACTTCCGGGATGTACAAAGCCTTGTATGACTGCAACATCTGTGTTAATTGCTTGCCATCCTGTAACAACAGCACCTTTGTCGCCACAAGCGTTTACACCATTAATAAAGTTCTTAATAATTTTAGGCTTCTCTGGATTTTCATTTCCCGGAGGTATACCTTTTAGATATGATGCTACACTAATTTGACTCATGCTATACCATACTCCTGAATAAGTTTGTATGCCAACCCACTCTTTAGTTCACTTGTTTGATACTGACAATAACCTAACCAATGTAACCATTGTTGAACTTTGTCTGCGTCTGCATAGTAAGGTGTTTCAATCTTACTTAAATCTTTTAAACATAACTCATCTGCGGCGCCTGGTGCGCCTGTAAATGCAGGAACACCGTAGTGTACTGCTTCTGTTGCCGCAATACTATTATAAGTTACAAGAGCAAAGATATGATCCTCATCTAACTGATTATACAAACTACCATTACCAACACGTTCTCTACGTAATCCTTTATCACGCACTATGATAGGTCTATCAGTATGTTTTTTAATTTCGTCTATTGTTTCTTTTACCCAAGCATCACGTGTTATACCATAATACTTACACGGTTTTTCACTAGGTGTTACAACGAGTATAGCCTTACCATTCTTTTTCCAACCAGGCCACATCATATTGTACTTCCAATTCATTAGCCTAATGTTTTTCCATCTATCTTCAGGTAAGTCCCAAACAACTTTACTGTGTTGCATTCCGTTGCGAACTACACGATGCCATATCTTACGTTTTTCTCTATTACCTAAATATCCTGTATCAATATAATAAAATTCTCTGCCTTGGTTCTCGCATGTCTTAACTATTTTCCTGCCAGTCATTCCCCTAAATGCAACTGGTTGATCTACTGGATAATTACGTAAGTCTTTGAAGCCATTCACATATTTTGCATCAACGCCTTCAACCCAATTTGTTAAAATTAGATCTGCTTCATCAATTGCAAGATGTTTAACGCCGTCATCTAGTTTTGTTTGTTTCATAACTTTCCTATTTCATCATATCGGCAAGTTCGTGCTTCCAAAGCTCATGGAATTCACAATGCCTATAATTTTCAAACCACGGACCACCTTCTGTGTAGTGAATTAGTTTTGGATCAGCAATGTCATTATACACACCAACTAAGTAATTCCATGTATGATCTAACTTTCCAATTTCTTTATCTTCAAGCCAACTAAATCTATGTAGGTATGCTCCTGTAATTTCTGGATCATTAACTAATTTTTGAGTAATAAAACTGTTGCTAGGATGTTCACAGTTCCATAATACCATACTTGACCAATTCTTACGTGGATAGATAGTTTGTTTTTGTCCGTCCATTTTTGTGCTTTCTTCAACCTTATAATCATGATGCACACACATAACAGCATATCTATCATCTGCTTGATCAAACAATTCTTGTATGTCTGTTGTCAGAATCATATCACTATCCATAAACACTGCCCAGCCTTTAAAGTTAGTAAGCTCTGGAATAAGAAAACGTGTAAATGTAAATTCTGTACTTGCAAGTTTATCTATAGGCCTTGTATACCAACCTGCATCTCTTAATTCTTGCTGTTTAAGTGGACGTATATCTACGTTTTCACTTTTAGTTTCAATACTATGTTTACAAACTTGATACGCAATATCTTCTCTAGTATCATATCCAATAAAAACTTTATTCATTAATCCCTTCTTTCTATATCTTCTTCGTAACACTCGCCCCATTGAATTTCTAGTATATGACTATTTACTTCTCCAGGATTAGATGCTTTATGCCAAACTTCTTTCTCAATTTCATATGGCATACCGTGCGGTTGTAAAGTAACTTCGTTACTTAGACTATTCCATTCTGTTTTCATATTTACTAGACCCTCTAATATAATCCATTGTTCAGAACGTTTAAAATGTTTTTGATCGCTTAAACTTTTGCCTGGATAAATTACAAGTTCTTTAACCTTATATCCTTGTGCAGGTTTATCATCTAAAACTCTCCAATACCCCCATTCACGCTCTGTCTTCTGCGTTTTCCATTCATCTAGTATCCAACTACTTGAATTCATTTTATTTTCACCACCAACTCCAAACTTAAAGTCTACCCAAGAAGTGTCCCCATAAGTTTTAAATTCTGGTGTTGTTGTATTTGTTCTATCGCCACCGTTTGCGAATATAACTTTTGTTCCTGAACCATGTGTAGCAAGCGTTTTATATATAGCACCACATGCACTATCGTCTCTGTCATCAAAACTAATTACTTTATCCACAACTTCAAGAGCTTCTATAATACTTGCCCTATCCTTAAATTGCATAAAAGGTCTACCTTTTTTACGAGTAAGCCATTCGTCAGAGTTTAGTCCAACATGTAATTCTGCTCCTAAACTTTTTGCGGCTTTAAAGTATTCAATGTGACCTGAATGAAGAGGATCAAATCCTCCGGTAACTAGTACGATTCTTTTCATACTGATATTTATATACGTAGTTTACACATAAATAATTTTATGGTTGAGATCAAACAATTATGGACAGGAAGTAAACATACAGTTATAAGTTTTTCTGGTATTGGAACTACTATCGAAGGTGCCAATCAAGAATTTTATAATTTAAAAAACAACGGTTACAATGTAATATGGGTCATTGATAAAGATAATAGTTACTTCACATCTATCAATCCGCAAGACATAATAAGCCAAATTAAAACGGAAAATGTCTACACAATAGGTCAAAGTATGGGCGGCTTTAATGCAATAACATTTGCAAGTTTATATAATATTAAAAAAGTTTTGGCATTTACTCCCCAATATAGTATGGATCCTGAGATTGTTCCTTGGGAAACTAGATGGCGGAAACAAATCAAAAGAATAAATTTCAAATATAAAAAATTAAACTTTGTAAATTGGACTGACTATACTATTATTACAGGTCATAAAGGTGCAGATAAAAAACATATAGATATGATCCCTAAGCAAAAAAATATTAATATCCAACAGGTTTACGGGCATCATACAGTTGCACAAAACTTTAAAAAAGCTGGTACAATGTATAAACTAATTAATGATTATTTCCTGAATGATGTAAAAATAACAAAAGATTATTTGGCAGGCTTATAACATTCTACATATAAATGTTTATTAGTAACCTTCTTCAAACTCTTAATATCGCGAAAGTTGTAGTCTTTAAGTAGTTGTTCAAGCAACTGAAAATCGTACCCACTTTTGTGAACGTCCCAAAGATCAAATTCGCCTTCTCTTTGCCAACCCCAAAAGCCTGCCTTTGCATGATCCATATTAGATCTTTGTAGCCATTGGTTAATATGAAATGCCATATTAGGCAACATCATTGACATTTTGCCGCCTGGCTTTAATATATTATACCATGCTTGTAATACTTTTTCGCCTTGAATGAAAGTAAGATGTTCAAAAAAATGTCTAGAAAATATTTCGTCTACAGTGTTTAGTTCAACATGTCTTTCAATTTCCCATGCTGGACATACAAAATCTACACCTGGTACATTCCTTATGTCGCATGTTTTGAATCCTGCCATTGTAGGATTCTCTCCCGAACCAAACTCTATATTCATTCATATTTCTTTCTTAAATGTTCCCATGGCAAGCCAGCAATACATTCGTCTTCTCGCCATTGACAATATCCTAAATTATTTAACCATTGTTGCCTTTCAAACATTACTGGTTGTTCAATCAATTTTAAACTTTTATTTGAAACATCATATGCCATACAACTTGGACACATGCTAAAAGTAGGAATGCCTTCCATTGCACTTTCTGTTAAGGCATTACTGTTAAATCCAACAACACACCAAGCATCATCAAAGTCTCTTTGTAAACCTGCTCCGCCTTCTAGTAATCCTGCACCATCTGTATTTTTGCTTATCTCTACATCAAAGTCTTTTAGAACTTCCATTTGTCTGTCTTGCCTTAACGGATGCATACGCACACGTATTGGTCTATCTGTATAAGTTTGTATCTCTTTAAGCGTATGACTAACAAAACCTTTATAAGTTCCGTGCTTTTTAAGTAAATTTACAAGACTACTATCGCCAGGACGTTGTAAAATAACAAGAACATAGTCGCCATTAGATTGCCAATCTTTTACAGTTAAATTTTGATCTTGTTTAATTTGTTCCCATCTATCGCTTGGACTATTTTCATTACAGTAATCACCTTCATCTCTAAAATAACTTGTCCAACTGTATCTATGATATGCCATTGGATTTGGTGGTGCTGGCATATTTTTTCTAAACACTGCGCTTTCTGTAACAATATAAGGCTTGCCAGAATCCTTTACATATTTGTATATGTGTCCAATTTTCTTTTCTTTTTTTGATCCTGATTGGTTACTTTGCACAAGCACGTCTGCTGTTTCTATAGAATCTACATCTGCAAATGGAACCGTTATCCAATCTTTAGGTAGCGGATGATAACTCCACATTAATTCTTCAATAGCGACTATTTTCAAAGAACAATCCTCTGTTTCTTACAAATGCTTTTTTACTTCTATGTGCATTCATAGTGCTTGCTTGTCTAATAAACTTTGTGTACGTTTGATTATGAAAGAATCCATATTCTTTAAATTTGTCTATCCAGTATTGCTCTTCTTGTAAGTTTACATGATGATGCCCTTTCCAACCTGGAGGTGCATATGTCATAATAACATACTTACATTGTTGAAACGCTGGCATATAATTTGGTTGATATTGTTCGTATACATGTTCAACAAATTCTACACTCCAACCTAAATCAAATTTCTCTTTGATAGGAGCAGGACCTTTTGTAAAATCGTGTAATAAAAAATTGCTTGAATTTTTTCTTTCTAGTGTATAGTCACCGTCAACACCTAAAACTTTTAATCCTTTTTGTTCAGCAAGCTCAACCATACCTCCTGGGCCACATCCAATATCGAGATATGTTTCAATACCTAATGTATCAAGACACCAATTAATGACACCTTCATCTAGGTGTGTTTTATTTCCGTGTCCGCCTAAATGTTCTTCAAGCATGTTTAGGATCCTTACCTCTAGCTTCTTGCAATAAAAATCTTTTCATAAATTTGTGTTGCAAACGTTCTTTATTCTTACCTTTTGTATGTACCATAAATTCATTTATGCCGCTGTTGTTAAAAGGACTTTTGTTATCTTTAGGTGTTGGATTTAAATTATGAAACATGCTTTGATCTTCATATCCTAGTCTAAGTTGAAAGAAAATCCAACTGTCATGTGTTTCACGCAGATGTTCTAATCCATTTTTGTATTCATTTTCATATTTTTCTAAAAAGATTTTTGCGAAAGGTAGTTTTAAATTAAAGCTCATAAGTCCACACTCGTCATAAGTGTCTGGTCTACCTAAATATGATATTGCTTTTGTCTGCGGAAATAAACTAGATAATCTTGCATCGGTTACAGGTTGATGCATTAGTACATCTGCATCTAACCAAACTACTGTATTTGATACTTGCTGTTTTGCTTCAGCAAAAATTGCAAATGTTTTGTGAGCAAACTTAATTGCATTCCATTTGAATGCTTTTGAACTACCTTCTAGTTTGCGTCCTATTTGTCCATTGTAGTGTGGATTGTCTTTGTATTTTTCTTTGAATTCTAACAACTGAGGACAACTTTTATACAAGTCTTTTGTTGTTACTCTATTACTAAATGCATCTAAGTTAATATTATCTTCTGTGTAAATTATAATTTCGCAACTGTCAGAAAGATATTTGTCCCAACTTAGTAAGTTAGTTTTTGATGTAGATTTCCAATATTCTTGATTTAAACTTGTAACAAATGTGTACATTATAACGTAGCGTCCTCCATACCAGCAACTCTCAGCTTGACAATATTAGTTATCTGCCATTGCTTCTGGTCTAGAGCTTTTAAGACTCCTAACCATTTGTTACGTAGTAAGGCGAACTCGTTAATAATCTTTTCATAGTCAACAACATCTGCTTCGCCGTCGACATATTTTTCAACGTCACGACTTGATAATGCTCGTTGATAATTTTCTAAATATTTTTTGAAATACGAGCTACGCAATCTACGTAGCTCGATATTCATATAGTTTAGTATAGCTTCAATTTCTTGAAGTTGGTTAAATCGGTGTTCAACAATACCCGGCATAGCCGCAGATGCTCTTTCAACATTGCCACTAAGTTTACATTCTACTTTTGCATCTTCAAGTTCACTTTCAAAGAACTGAATTGCAGTAGGTATCTTACCAATGTCTCTTGATATCTCGCTATACCAACCCATTATTCATCCCAATCAAAACCGTCTTCGTTGTCATACACTTCTTCTGCATCTTCATCCAAATAATAGTGTATTGCATTATCGAGTATGTTATCTGCACCTAGGGCTTCTCTAAAAGTGTTATCTTCTGTACCCATATCTGCAAGCAAATCAACATAGCGTTCTGCGGCTGTGTCAATATGCTTCTTATCTAAATACTCTTTAAAGCACATCCAAAACTCTTGAATCTGTTCTTCAGTCATTAATTACAGGCTCCTCAACGTGATTTTCGATTTCGACTGTGTCGTCGTCTTCGGTATTTACCACGGAAGCCTCTTTTTGTAGGTAATCTGACATAACTTTGTCAAGAAGTTCACCTGACCAATTTTTACGATATTCAAGTAATTCTTCGCCTGCTGTTGTAACATATTTTAAACGATTGCCTTGCTTTTCGATAACACCTTTTTTCTCAAAAAGTTCAAGTAGTCCACTGTAAGGATTCATACCTGTTTCGTATGGAATCTTTACCTGTACACCTTCGAAAGGCTTAGCGTAACGTGTTTTCATTACCTTACAACCTGCACGAATACCACGTACTTCGCTGATCTTGTTGCCATCTTCATCTTCTTTTAGTTTTAGTTTTTTCATTGCTACAACAATTGAAGATGCATAGATAAAGCCTTGACCACCTGAA
>MDTC01178302.1_pt1 | contig 16458 bp, 9 predicted proteins | sample 811181 | NCBI WGS metagenome assembly MDTC01 (sample SAMN05326644, study PRJNA326480) | marine metagenome | isolation source: seawater | place: Pacific Ocean: North | collected 2011
AAAAACGAGAATTATTCCAAGGGTTTTCTAACTTAATTGAATTATAATTTAAAATTGAGTTAAAGCTAATGAAAGGTTGTATTCGATAACCTAATTCAGCAGATAAACTATTTCTTTTACCATTTTGATAAAACCCACCAACCAGCCCATTTATTTTGTATGTAAATTTTGATTGAGGCCTTGAATTAAATTCTAAATTATAGGATTCCCATTTATGTATAGAATTTTTTGTTAGTGACTTGATTCCAGACCTCAGAGGATCAAAATCATCTAATAATTTGATGTAATTTTTAATAATGAAAAAATTTAATTTACTTCTGTTGGAGAAATTAATGATATATGAAAATTTATCTATAAGATCAGTTTTTTCATGAAAAAGATTAAAAAAATAAGTCTTCGAAAACTCAGGACCATGTGAAATAATTTTTGAATTATATTTATAAAATAAATACCCCAATGAAGATAGATATTTATAATATCCTTTTCTTGGAACATATCCTACTTCAGCATTAAAATCCTCTCCAACATATTCATGTTGTATTCTCCACCTCCAGTTTGTAGATCTATATTCTAGATGAGAAGCATATGAATAATCATTTTTTATCTCCTCACTGTTGAATGTTTTTAAGATAAAAGCTTTACCGTTCCATAAATTGTCAGAAGAACCATAATTATATTCTAAACCAATATTTCTATTATATTTTGAATGATAAAAAATATTATTTCTTATACTTGAAAAGGATTCTTTATTTACAAGAATCAAACCTATGTTAGATCTATCAAAAACTTTTTTTTGTATAGTTAAAACACCAAAATTTTGTTTAGGCAATCCAAGTTCATCAACCTCTTGTGTTTGAATATCCATCAACCCAATACGCCACTTTTCATTTAAATTTCCACTAAGTCTAAACCCCCCATCAATGGGAACACCAAGACCAATTCTACGAGAAAAAAAAGGTCTCATCTTTTCGTAGCCAAAATTTGCAAATAAGTCCCCGTTCTCTAAAAAAAACTGTCTTCTTTCAGGATAAAAAAGTTCAAATCGATCAAGATTTGTTAATTGTTGATCCAATTCAACCTGAGAAAAATTAGGATTCATAGTCAAATCTATGTTTAGTGCACTTGAGACACTTATTTTTACATCTCCACCAATTTGATTATTATTTATTTTATTTCCATTTGTTTTTTCAATATTGGAGAAAGAGTATGGGATTAAGGATATATTTTTTCCTTGCTTTGGAGGGGGCTTATCCCATACAAGAACTCCTGAGTAGGCTAATGTTACTGACGGAAATTGTCTTGGAACTGGAGCCCAACTTGATTTTTCACTTGCTTTAAGATCTAACCTTGAGAAATTGATACCCCATTCCTTTATACCCTTTTTATATCTAATTGATTTAAGTGGAATAGCTATTTCACAAATCCATTTTTCAGAATCAAAATAAACTTTTGAGATCCATTTGGTATCCCAGTTCAAGTCAACTTTTCCACCGTTAGACATTGTTCCATCCCATTGGGCCCCATAAGCATTTAATCCAAATGAAAAGCCCGTCGTTAAATTATTAAAGGGGTCAATTGAGATTAATAAATTATCATTTTTCCCAAAAGAGAAATCTCTTTTCAAAGATTCGACTGTATAATCCCCTTTAACACTATTGTTGTAAAAAATAACTCCAAAATAAATGTTTTTTTCGTCGTATAATATTCTCGCCTCTGAATGCTGATTTGCCTTTTTACCATCAGTTGGGAGAATCATAAAAAAATTATCTGCAACTTCAGCAGATTCCCATATTTTCTCATCGAGAAAACCGTCAATAACTAGAGGCTGATCAGTTTTTTTTGGACGTATTCTATAAGATTCATTTATTTTTTGACAATTGAGATTATTAAAAAAAAAGACATAAAAAAGTATAACTCTTTTCAGATATTTTATTAATAATTTCAAGTTTTATTTGGTTTTAACTAAATTTAAATAAATCATTATTAAATAACTCTATGTCACAAGCAAAATATTTTAGCAGATTTCTAATTGTTCTTTTTTTTTCTTTTTTTATTTCTTGTGAATTTAACAAAAAGGAACAACCTCCAAATGTCATAATTATATTAACAGATGATCAAGGTTGGGGGGACCTCAGTGTCAACGGAAATAAAGATATCAATACACCTAATATTGACAAGCTTAATAAAGAAGGAGTCAGATTTGATCGTTTTTTTGTTAGTCCGGTCTGCTCTCCTACTAGGGCAGAAATCTTAACCGGAAGACATCATGTTAGAACAGGAGTTTATGATGTTTCTCTGGGAGGTGAAAGAATAAATATTAACGAGGAGACTATAGCAGATGTTTTCAAAACTTTTGGTTATGAAACAGCTGCATATGGAAAGTGGCACAATGGAATGCAAGCGCCTTATCATCCTAACACCAGAGGCTTTGAAGATTTTTATGGTTTTTGTTCTGGACACTGGGGGAATTATTTTGATCCTTTACTTGAAAAAAACGGGGAACTAGTAAAAGGAAATGGATTTATAATAGATGATTTTACAGATCATGGAATAAAATTCATTGAGAAAAATAAAGAATCCCCATTTTTTCTCTATTTACCCTTTAATACTCCTCACAGTCCAATGCAAGTTCCTGAAAAGTTTTGGAAAAAATTTCAAGGTAAAAAAATAACTCAAAAAGGTACAAGATCAAGAATGCTTGATGATCTATCTTCAGGAACCAACAGAAATAAAGGAGAGGATCACACCAGGGCAGCTCTTGCCATGTGCGAAAACGTTGATTGGAATGTAGGGAGAATTCTTGAAACTTTAGAATCTCTTGATATTGATAAGAATACAATAATAGTTTATTTATCTGATAATGGACCAAATGGTCATAGATGGAATGGAGGGATGAAAGGTGTTAAGGGTTCAACTGATGAAGGAGGGGTTCGATCACCAATGGTTATAAATTGGAAAGCAAATATTCCTGAAGGTAAAGTAGTTCAGAAAATTGCAGCCGGGATTGATTTATTACCTACTTTAAAAGATCTGGCAGGAATTAAAATTAAGCCAAAGAATAAATTAGATGGAATTAGTCTAAAAAAATTAATTTTTGAAGAAAATATAGAATGGCCAAATAGGTATATATTTAATTACTGGAGAGGAAAACTAAGTTTGAGAAATCAAGATTTTAGACTTGGTAATAATAATCATCTATATAACATGAAGGAAGATCCAAACCAATTAAAAAATGTTTCTTCCGAATATCCTGATGTATTTGATGTTATGAAAGTAGAAAAAAATAAATGGGAAAGTGAGGTTTTGATCAATTTGAAAACTGAAGATAAAAGAGCCTTTGTTATAGGTCACCCTGATTTAAAAAACACTCAGATTCCAGCAAGAGATGCAAAGGCAAGCGGTTCAATCATTAGATCTAATTTTTATCCAAATTGTAGTTATATGACAAATTGGATAAATATAGAAGATACTATAACTTGGGATGCTGAAGTGGCAGAGGATGGAGATTTTGAGGCAATTGTTTACTATACATGTGCTAAGGACGCCATAGGATCTAAAATTGAATTAAGTTTTTCAAATTCCAAAGTCTCAAAAAATATAACTAAATATTATGACCCTCTTGAATATGGAAAAGAAAATGATAGATCCCCAAGAATTGAATCTTATGTAAAAGATTTTATTCCTTTAAATATGGGAATAATAAAGTTAGAAAAAGGTAAAGGAACACTTGTTTTAAAGGGATTGAAAAAGAATGGTGAAGAGCTTATGGATTTTAGACTACTTATGTTAAAGAGAATTTAATTTAAAATCTTTAATAATTCATTTCGCATTTTTTTATAACCGTTCTTGTTTGGATGTAAACCATCTGAGAAAAGCTTTTCATTAATTTTTTGACTACCATCTCCTTTTAAAAAAACGTTGCCAACATATGAATAATTAATTGATAATTCAGATGCTAGATATGAAATTTTTGTATTTAATTTTTCGATTCTTTTTTCATAATTTCTTTTTGGAAGAATTCCCATTAGAAATATTTCCGCATTTGGTTGTCTAATTTTAACAGCCTGAGAGACTAATCTTAAACCTTCTATAATTTCTTGATTTGAATTTAAGGGAATATTATTTGTCCCAATAAGTATTAATATATTTTCAGCATTAAATCCGTCGAGCTCTCCATGATATATTCTCCATAAAACATTCTCAATTCGATCCCAACCATAAGCATAATTTCTTAGACCCAAAGGAGTAAAGAAATTATCCCACGATTCAGATTCAACTTTAGTCTTAAAATCAGGTAATCCTCCCCAAAAATGAATTATTGAATTTGAAACAATAACATTTTTTGGAGGATTTAATTTATTTAGGTCTAGGATTTCGTTGTGTTTTGATTCCCAATCATAATTTCCAAGCTCTCTTAATTGAGTTACTGGTTGAGTTGTCTGAAATACGCCAATAGGTTCATTTAAAATACTTCTTAATTTTTTTTCATATGCGTCAGCGTAAATTTTCATACCAAGATCAGAGGGATGGAGACCATCAACTGTTTCCTCAATGGTAAAACCAATTTCCTTTTCAGATAAATAATAGAGATTTTTATCACCTTCTTTTTTTAGTAATTCAAATACTTTTTTTTGAAGTAAGTTAGGAATAACATACTCATCATTATAGTCCGATGTTTTTATGAGTTGATCATTATAACTTGCATGCTCTGTTATTAAAATAGGTGTTTTTGGATTTCTAAATCTTATTTTTTTTATTGAATTTATAACAAGGTCTTGAAATTGTTTTTCATTTTCAATTCCTTCCCATCCGTAATCATTTTTTATAAGGTTTGGAATACAGTCTATGATAAATATTTTAGATTCAATTTCACCTACTAAATCAATAACTTCTGGATGCATTTTACCATTTCCATCAAATCCTAGGTTAATCAGTGGTCTATCCATTTTCCTACTTAAAATCGATGTCCATGCCATTCCTGGTCTTGAGGCGCACGCTCCTTGAGCAATTGAAGTACCATAAACAACAATTGGCTTTTCTTTTCTTTTAGTTAAGGGACTAAAATCAGAATTATCTTTTACCCCTATTTCAAGCCATTCTACCTCATTATATAAGGGGAGATATAGCCTGTATTCCCTTCCAAATTTATTATAGTTGTCATTAGGCTTTAATCTTGAATAATGATATTGAATAGTGTCTTTAAAACTTCTTCCAAATGTTGAGGAAACCCATAATTTTTTTCCATCTGCATCAATAGCGTATAAATCAATTCCACTTGCTCCTGTGGCAGGCATATGGCTTAATGAATAACTTTTATTTTTTGTTTGATAACGAACTTTTATTTCTTCAGAATTAGATCTGAATCTAATCATTAGGCCTGAAGATTGAGAACCTAATTTCCAAACATTAGAATTGACTTTTATTTTTGCTTTTAATGGAAGTCTGTCATAATAATTTTCAACTCCTTTAGGCCAAGCTTGTCCTTCAATTAAATTCTCTTTCGATGATTCAGGGTTAAACCATTTAAAAGTATCATTTTTTTGCCCATTAATTAAACAAGAAGAAAAGATCAAATAAAATAAAATTTTTTTCATTTTTTAACAAGAGTTGCTCTATTTAAAATTATACAATTATAATAAATAAAACCCCTTAAGCTTAATTATTAAAATTCAGAGCGGTATCAATTAAAGCCAAGTGTGAATATGCCTGAGGAAAATTACCGAGTAATCTTTTTGATTTAAAATCAATATCTTCACTAAACAAACCAAGATGATTACTGTAAGAAAGTAATTTATCAAACAATTCCTTTGACTTTTTTTCTTCACCAATTTTATACAAACTATCTATATACCAAAAGGTACAAACGGTAAAAGAGGAACTTGGAGTTCCAAAATCATCAGTATTTTTATATCTAAAAAGGAGACCCTCGTGAGATAATTCTTTTCCAATTGCTTTAACAGTACTAATATATTTTTTATTTTTTGCCTCTATGAATCCATAAGGTTGCATAAGTAAAATTGAGGCGTCTAGGTGATCGGAGCTATATGATTGAGTAAAAGCTCCTTTTTTTTCATTCCAGCCATTTTCCATTATATCATTTTTTATTTCATCTCTTAAAGGTGTCCATTTTTTTGCTGATTTACCATTTTGAATTATTTTGGAAATTTTAATTGCCCTATCAATTGCTACCCAACAAAGTAATTTTGAAAAAGTAAAATGTTGATCTTCATTTCTAAACTCCCATATTCCTTTATCAGGTAATTTCCAATTATTATTTACAACCCATACTATAGATTTAACAATTGACCAAAGCTCTTCATGTTTATCATTTTCGTTAGTAAATTTTTCAATTTTATAATGAATGGCATCCATAAGAATTCCATATATATCATTTTGTTTTTGAGAAAAAGCTGCATTTCCTACTCTTACAGGTTTTGAGTTTTTATAACCTGACAGGTGGTCTAATGTTTTTTCATTAAGTAATTTTTCACCTTTGATTCCATACATAATTTGGAGTTTTTGTTCTTTAGTTGGAATAAGGTCAATTATGTATTCAATAAAGTTCTTAACTATTCTCACATGTCCCAATTTAGCAATTACTTTTATAACCATTGATGCATCTCTTATCCAACAAAATCGGTAATCCCAATTCCTTACTTCACCAATTGTTTCTGGTAAAGAAGTTGTTGCTGCAGCGAGAACAGCCCCAGTTTTTTCGTAGGTTAGAAGCTTCAGGGTCATAGCACTTCTTAAAACCTGATCATTATAATTTTTGAAGAGAGGTGTCTTATAGCACCAATTTGTCCAATATACTTTTGTTTTTTCCAACTTTAAAAAAGTACTTTCTATGTCAGGTATTATAATTTTTTCATTGTAGGAGATAGTCATAAAATGATTTTCTGTAAGAGTTATTTCTTTGGAATTCAAGACTTGGTTTTTATCTAAATCAGTATAGAGATAGAGAGTTTCGTATCTGTCTTCGTTTAATACACTTACAATAAAGTTTTCTTTTACATAGCTGTTCGTTTTTCCCATTGAGAAACTTAATTTAGGGTCATATAAAACCCTAAATTTAGGTTTACCTTTTATTAGTTTTAGTGCCCTAACTATTTGGGGCGGAGAATAATAAACTCCATTCTCTTTTTGGTATCTTGGCATAAAATCAATCACTTCAAATTCATTCTCTGAGTTTTTGAAGGTTGTTATTAGTATACATGTTTTTTCCATGTATTTTTGATCTATTAAATAAGATGAATCACAATCTATCTTAAAACTACCTCCAATCTTTTCATCTAAGATTTTACAAAAGACTGACGGTGAATCAAATTCGGGTAAGCAAGACCAATCTATTGAGGAATCTTCATTTATTAGTGCAGAAGATTTACAATTTCCTATTATTCCAAAATTTAAATTATCTTTTTGCAAATTAGAGTTCATTATTTTCCTAAATTTAAGTGTTTATGGCTAAAAACATAATAGTTTCAAACAGGCTTCCTGTTCAAATTACGAAATTAGAAAATTCATATGTATTTAACACTACAAGTGGCGGATTAGCAACAGGAATGGATTCGGTTCACCAAGGAAAAAATTCTTTATGGATTGGTTGGCCTGGTATTGCATCTGATTCTGTTGATAATGAGTCATATAAACCATTAATAAATTCGTTAAAAAAACTAAATTATTGCCCAGTTAGTCTCAATAAAAAAGAAATCGATGACTTTTATTATGGATTACCAAATAAATGCATTTGGCCTTTATTTCATTATTTCATAGAGTTTTCAAGATTTGATGAGAGATATTGGGATTCATATGTTGAGATAAATAAAAAGTTTAGTGAAATCGTCATTAATAACATAGAAAAAGGAGATGTAGTTTGGATACATGATTATCAACTTTTACTCTGCCCTAAAATGATTAAGGACAAAAGACCTGATGTCACTATTGGTTTTTTTCTTCATATACCGTTTCCTTCTTTTGAAATTTTTAGAATTTTTCCATGGAGAGTCCAATTAATTGAAGGAATTTTAGGAGCAGATCTTGTGGGTTTTCACACATATGATTATCAAAGACATTTTTTAAGCTCAGTTAGAAGGATACTTAAGTATGAGGTCAACTATAATAAGGTCAGCCTTCCTTCCAGAGAAGTCACAGTCAACACTTTTCCAATGGGAATCGATTACAATAAATTTCATGATGCTGCGAAAGATCATATGGACCAAAAAATCAAGGAGAGATCTGAATTGAAAAAACAGCTTGAACTCCACAGAAAAGGGGACGATGGAGGAAAATTGATTTTATCAATTGATAGACTCGATTATACTAAAGGAGTAATTAATAGAATAAAAGCTTTTGATGTTTTTTTGACCGAGCATCCAGAATACTGTGAGAAAGTCAGGTTAGTAATGTTAACAGTTCCTTCAAGATCAGACGTACCAGAATACAAAAAATTAAAAAAAGAAACAGATGAAACAGTTGGGAGAATTAATGGAAAGCATGCAACTGTAAATTGGACACCAATTTGGTACTATTACAGAGCGATGGATTTTGAGGATTTGATTGATCTATACATGACTTCAGATATTGCAATGATTAGTCCGGTTCGAGATGGGATGAATCTAGTTGCAAAAGAGTTCATTGCAACTAGAGTAAATTTAGATGGAGTTTTAATTCTCAGTGAAATGGCAGGCGCCTCCAAAGAACTCTTTGAAGCATTACTCGTTAATCCATTCGATCTCAATTCTATGGCAGATGCAATTCATAAAGCTCTTACTATGAGCATAGATGAACAAAAGGAAAGAAATAGAAGTATGCAAAAAAGATTGAGGAGATATACGGTTCAGCGCTGGGCAAATGAATTTATGAGAGCTTTAAATTCAGTAATCAAAATTGATGATACTCACACAATCAAAATTGACAGAGAACAAAAAATAAATATTAAAAAATCCTTTAAGAACTCATCCAAAAGATTAATAATCATTGATTATGATGGAACGCTTGTTGAATTTAACGAAAATCCAGAGCTTGCAATTCCTGATGAAAATTTAATTAACTTAATAAAAGATTTATATAAAAAAACAGATACTCATGTTGCGATAGTTAGCGGAAGAGATAAAAAGTTTTTAAATAAATGGTTTGGTGAAATACCAATTACATTAATTGCTGAACATGGACATTATCAAAAAGTTAATAAAGAAGAATGGGCAAAGAAACTAAAAGTATCAAATTTATGGATGGAAGATCTTTTACCACTATTTGAAACATTCACTGACAGAACTCCTGGAACCTTTATTGAAAAGAAAAAAAATAGCTTAGTATGGCATTACCGAAAATCTGACCCTGAATTAGCATCTGATAGAGTTGTGGAATTTAAAACTGTTTTGACTAGTTTAATTTCAGAGGAGCTTCAGATACTAGACTTAAACAAGGCAATTGAGATAATAAGTGTTAGGGTTAACAAGGGTGTTGCAATATCTAGGCTACTTAAAAATGACTATGATTTTATAATCTGTCTAGGCGATGATATTAGTGATGAATATATGTTTAATAACTTACCTAAAGATTCTTTTTCAATTAAAGTTGGGAATAAAAACACTGTTGCAAGGTACTATATACAAAATCCATCAGAAGTCAGAAAATTACTCAAATCCATCATAGCTTAAAGTTATTTTCTCCAAGACATTAGCCAATTAATAGCATCTGAATCACTATATATTTCATTCCAACCCCAGTGACCAATTGATAGTGTTTTGAACTTTATTTCTGCGCCATAAAGAGTCAATGAATCTGCCATTTCTTTTGCCATATAATAGGAAGATACGTTATCGTATTGACCATGACTCATCCATATGGGTATATCTTTAACTTCTTTTGCTAATGGAATATAACTGTATGGACCATCGTGAGGAGATAGAGGCATAATCCCTGCAAATGTTTCAGGAAGGTCAGCCGCAACAATAAAAGAACCTCTTCCACCCATACTTAAACCAGTTAGATAAATTCTATTTTCATCAATATTTAAATTTTGTTTTATATTTTCAATCATATCACTTATTTTTTTTGAATCCCAATCTATTTCTAGTTTAATTGGGGCGGCATATATGTAAGGATCATTTTGAGATTTATAAAATGAATTTCTTGTAGTTTCTCTATACTCAAAACTTCCAGCATTCGAAACAACACTACCATGTAAAAAAATTACTAAAGGATATTTATAATCTATTGAATAATTTTCTGGGGTTTCAACAATAAAAGAGTATCCACACATCCACCTTAATTCGTCATCAACACATTCTTTAAAATTATGATTTGGTTGAACATAATTATTACCCCAATAAGGATATTCACTCCAAGGATCAACGCTATAATTCATCCACCAAGGGTCTATATTCCAATAACTATTTGGATATGCATTCTCAGCTAGTTCATATTGAAATTTTGTTAAATCATTTACTTTTAAAACTTTACCACCTTCAATATTTGTCCACTTTTCAGTTGTAATATTATGATCGGTTTTGGAAGCTAAAATCTCGCATGGGGGGCACGATTCAATATCAATTGATTGGTTTTCATTGGAAATTAGATTTACTACTTGAAATGAAGAATTTTCTTTACTACAACTAGGAGCAGTGGAGATTAAAAAAATTATAAATAAAATATAAAATTTTTTATTTAACATTGATAAATTATTTATCACAAAAATAGTTTAGTTTTTATTTTTTCCATGACATCATCCATTTAATATTTGCTGAGTCCCTGTAGGGTTCGTACCAAGAGGTATGACCAATATTTTTTCTTCTTTTAAAAATAATTTTTTTAGAACCCAATGAAATTAAAGTGTCTGCCATTTTTTTTGCTATTTTGAAAGATGAAGTTTCATCTATGTCACCATGAGTTATTAAAATGGGTAAATCTTTCAATTCTTTTGCCAATGATATATATTCGTATGGACCGTGATGTGGAGCCACAACAAAGAGTGAGGCAAATGTATTTTTTAGCTTAGCAGCAACAATAAAACTACCGCGTCCACCCATACTGAGTCCAGTTAAATAAATTCTATCATCATCAATTGATAGATTTTCTTTTATATTATCAATCAAATCTTTGATTTTATTGGGGGACCAGTCTACATCAAGTTTTATTGGGGCAGCATAGATGTATGGATCTTTATTTTGTTTATAGAATTCCTTCCTTATGTATTCTCTGTGCCAAAAAAGATTTTGATTTAGTGATTCAGTTGTCCCATGAAGAAAAATAATTAAAGGATATTTTTTTTTATTATGATATTCTTTTGGAATTTCAACTACATAAGAATAACCGCATATCCATCTTAGGTTATCGTTTATGTGATTTTTGAAATTGTGTTCAGGTTGTTCGTAATTTTTACCCCAATACGGTTTATTACTCCAAGGATCTAATCTTTTCCTTTTCCACCATGGAGTTATTTTATAGTACAATTTTGGGAATCCTTTCGCCAAAAAATTATCTTGATAGTATAAAAACTCACTATCAGTATGTCTCTCATATTGAATTTTTGTTAAGCTGTTTATTTTTAAAAGGTCTCCTGGAGAAAATTCAGGCCATTTATCTAATTTTTCTTTAATATTATTGTCGTTGTAAATAATTTCACAAGGAGGACATTCTTTTTTATCTGATATAATCTTTTGTGATTTTAATATTAAAGGTAGAAATAGAAATAAAAAAATTTTTTTCATAATAGATACTAATTCTTTTATTTTCAACTAATTATTTTTTATTAATTAAATTTAAATATTCTAATTGAATTAATCTTTTTATGTTCAATTTATCTATTGCAATAGAATATAATTCTGTTAAGTTTCCAAAAAAGAAAGCTTTTATACAAGACGATAAGAGTATTTCTTACGAAGAATTTAATCGATTAACAAATCAATTAGCTAACGCAATTCTAAATAGCGGTATTAAGCCAGGGGATAAAATAGCTATTCAATGTCCAAATATAATTGAGTTTCCAATAATTTATTACGGAATTCTAAAAATGGGTGGAGTGGTGGTTCCTTTGAGTATTCTTCTAAAAAAAAATGAAGTATTATTTTTTTTAAAAAACTCTCAAACAAAAATGTTTTTTGTTTATCAAGGAAACAAAGACTTACCAATCTTTAAAGAGTCTGCTAATTCAATTAAACATCAAAAAAACTTATCAAAAATAATTTTAATTGAAAATAATGATTTAGAAAAAATATCGCCAGACGAATTAATAACCACATACAGTTCTTTCTTAAAAAATAAATCTGAAATCTTAGAATTTTATCCATCAGATCCGAGTGATACAGCAGTAATTATTTATACTTCTGGTACAACAGGAGATCCAAAGGGCGCGGAACTGACCCACTCAAACCTTGGTTGGAATGCGAATCTAACAGTTGATTTATTTCAATTTAATAAAGACGACGTTGTTTTGACAGTCCTACCACTCTTTCATATTTATGGTCAAAGTTGTTTGATGAATGCATCTATTTTTAAAGGGATTACAAATATTCTTCTTTCTCGTTTTGATCCGAATTTAGTTTTAAATGAAATTAAAAAAAACAAGGTCACAGTTTTTGCTGGTGTACCCACTATGTTCTGGTCTCTTTGTAATATCAATAAAATAGAAAAAAACCGTTTTGATAAATCACAAAATAAAAGTTGGAGAATAGCAATCTCAGGAGGTGCACCTCTTCCCGTGGAATTATTAAATAAATTTGAAAAAAATTTTCAGGTTCCAATTTATGAAGGATATGGAATGTCCGAAGGTTCACCTCTAGTTTCATATAACCATCCAGGATATAAGAGAAAGATTGGATCAGTTGGATTTCCTGTGTGGGGTGTAAAAGTTAAAATTATTGATGAAAATAACATGTCAGTTCCAAACAGAAAAGTGGGTCAATTAATTTTCAGAGGACATAATGTTATGAAAGGTTATTTCAATAATCAAGAAGCATCAAAAAAAGCATTGAAGGGAGGCTGGATGCATTCTGGAGATCTTGCATATAAAGATGATGATGGGTATTATTTTATTGTTGATAGAATTAAAGATATTATTATTCGAGGAGGTGTAAACATATATCCAAGAGAAATAGAAGAAGTATTAATTAAACACCCTAAGATTTCTTTAGTTGCAGTAAAAGGAATTTTTGATGAAAGATTGGGTGAAGAAATTAAGGCCTATGTTGTTCTTAAAAAAGAAGAAAAAGTAACATCCAAAGAATTACAAAATTGGGTTAAGAAAAAAATAGCAGCCAATAAATACCCCCGTCATTTAGATATAGTTAATAAATTACCAATTAGCGCATCTGGTAAAATTTTAAAAAGACTATTAGATTAATCATTTATTAAAGTGGGATAAATAACAATAGCGGTATATATATTGTAAATAATATTAAAAAAGGAACGACTAAATATCCCATTACATCTCTAGCTTGAAGATGGGTGCCAACTCCCATTATAGGTAGAATTAAAAGAAGATAAAATGGTTGTAATAAGTTTGTCAGACTTTCACCATATGCAACCGCTAATGATGCTCTTGACATCATCTCAATTAATTCCGAGCTTGTTAAACCATATCCAATAGTTTTTACTGCCTCCAAAATGCTTGGACCAATTACCGCAAACTCTCCTCCTCCTGAGGGAATAGCAAAATTAACAATACCACCTAAAATAAATGCATATATAGGGTAGGTAGTAACCGTTCCTACTTCTGCAATCCATTGAGCTAACGATGCTCCCAAACCAGTATAAATCATTATACCCATTATACCTGCATAAAATGGAAACTGAAATACTAAACTGGAAATATTACTACTTGTTCTTTGCATTGCAATTCCATAACGCAGAGGAGATTTGTGAAGTATTAGTCCTAAAAATAAGAATATAAATATCATTATATTAAGATTGAGATCAAAACCACTAAGGAAGAAATACCTAGTTATGTATGTTAATCCCATTAATGCAATTATAATATTCAAAATAAAGCTATTATTAAGCTTATCTGAAATAGCCCAAAATGGTAATTTTTGATCTAATGCTTCTTGCTCAACACTTTTTTTATTTTTGGAAGCTGTTATTAATAGCGAACTTAAATCTTTAGTCTTTTTTGGTTTAATAAATAGAATTAACAAAGGCACAAAAAATAGATAAATAAATATCACACTAATGTTTAAAATTGAACCTAAAGTGTATCCGGTTGAGATAGTATCGTTTAGTATTCCAGCTTCAATTAAATAGTTGCTTTGAGTATTTAATAATAATGGAATTGAGCTAGACAGTCCCGTTACCCAACTTCCATTTGAGATATATGTACATGCAATCAAAAATGGATAATTAATACCTTTAATTCTTTCTGCTAGTGATCTTGCAAAAGCGGCTGCAACAACTATCCATCCCCAACTAATCATTGAAACTAATAAACCAAAGAGAGTTACAAAAAAATAAACCTGATTTGGAGTTTTAATATATTTAGAAAGGCGATCAATTAAAATTCCGACTAAGGGAGATATTGCAATTGTATATCCGGTAGCAATTAATAAAATCATCTGCATTCCAAATTCTAATAACATCCAAAAACCTTTGTACCATGAGTCAATAATTTCTATGAAAGTTGCATTTACAAATAGTACAGCACAAATGGAGGTAATTATTGTTAAAATGAGCGCGAAAACAAATGCATCGGGCATGTTTTTTCTGAAGAAATCAGTAAAATTTTCACCTAAACGATTAATCATTTTAAGAAAGGTTATGAAAATATTATTTTAATCAAAAACAGAAAGATCCCATTTTTCTTTCCACTCAAGTTCAATTAACTTATCATTTTTAATTTTTATGGGAAGCCAAACATAGGTTCCCTCAATTGGATTTTCAGGCTTCCATCTATCTGCCATAAAAATAAAAGCATCTTTAATCCCATTTATAGGTAATATATAAGTACTTTGAGAATAATATGTCGTTAGGGAGTCTCGACTAACACATGGATTCCCAAGCTCTTTCCAAGACCCAAAAATATTATTAGAAGTTGCAGATCTGGCTGGATTTGGACTCCAGCTGGTACACCCTGATGCAATTATAAAGTACTTACCCGAGGAACTTTTCATCATTGTAGGAGCTTCATTGAATTTACTGGGAAAGATGCGTTTGTATGTTCCGGAATGTGAGAGGTAGTCATCAGAAAGCATGGAAATATGAAGAGTACTATTGTCTTCGGAGGAATATATATGATAGGCTTTTTCATCATTATCAACAAATAAGGTCATGTCTCTAGCCATTTGTCCAATTTTAAAATCTCTGCCAAGAATATTCAAACTATCCACATGAATTGGTAAGTGTTCAGGTCCTCCACCATAGATTTTTTTTACCTCGCTGGAAACCTTTTTTTTATGAAAATCCTGAACATTAATTGGCCATTTACCAGCATTTGGCCTTACGGATCTGAGATACTCAAATGGGCCAAATGGACTATCAGAATATGCAATACCGCTCTTAGCAGCCCCGTATCCAACATTAGCTCCTTCAGCTGTTTTATATACTTTATTTATAGGTTCTAAATGAAACCACATGACAAATTTTTTTGTTTTTTTATTGAATATAACTTTTGGGCGTTCAATAATGGATCCTTTATAAATATCTGATTCAGGATCAGTTTCATTTACTTTTAAAACTATACCCTGATCTTTCCAATCATATAAATTTTGAGAAGTATAAAGATGCACACCAACTTGAGCAGTATTTCCAATTTCACCCTCAATTTTATGCTCTCCATACCAGTAATACAAACCCTTGTGAAATAAAATCCCGCCTCCGTGAGCATTAATATGAACCCCATTATTATCCTTCCATTTTTCTCCAGGAGAAAAATATTTTTTTTTCTTTTCTGGAGAGGTGGCACAGTTTATCAAGAATAATAAAGAAAATAAATAAGGAATTTTATCCATAATAATAGATTGATTTAAAATACAAGTTATAAAAAACAAACCCTTAAATCAAAGTCAATTAATAAATTATGTAGTTATAGGTAATTATTTAATTCAGCTTTTAATTTATTGGGTGAAGAAAAGTGAATAGTATTTATTCCGATTTCTTTAGCTCCTTGAATATTTCTTAAATTATCATCGATAAATAAAGTTTCGCTTGGTCTCAAATTAAATCTATTGATTGTAATATCATATATTTTCTTAAATGGTTTTCTTGTCTTTTCCTCACCTGAGACAACAATCCCCTCAAACCATTTTAAAAACTCAAACTTTTCTAGAGCTTTAGGAAAAGTTTCTGCGCTCCAATTTGTTAAAGCATATATGTTATACTTTTTATCCAAAATTAATTTCTTTAATATGTCTACAGTCCCTTGTATTTGATCACCCAGCATTTCTTCCCACCTACCATAATACATTCTGATAATATCTTCATGCTCTGGAAATTCTTTGACTTTTTCCTCTGTTGCTTTAGATAAAG
>MDTC01200546.1_pt1 | contig 16457 bp, 16 predicted proteins | sample 811181 | NCBI WGS metagenome assembly MDTC01 (sample SAMN05326644, study PRJNA326480) | marine metagenome | isolation source: seawater | place: Pacific Ocean: North | collected 2011
GATGATGGAACTGGCGATAATGCAGATACCGATGATGATAATGACAATGTTTTGGATTTAGATGATGCTTTCCCGTTAGACCCATCAGAATCTTTGGATACTGATGATGATGGAACTGGAGATAACTCTGATGAAGATGATGATGGAGATAACATAGTAGATATCATCGATAGTTTCCCACTAGATTCTACGGAATCTGTTGATTCTGATGAAGACGGTACTGGTGATAATGCCGATACCGATGATGACAACGATGGAATGCCAGATGTTGATGATGCTTTCCCGTTTGATGAATTAGAGGTAAGTGATTTTGATACAGATGGAACTGGAGATAACGCAGACTCTGATGACGATAATGATGGAGTGTCTGATAATAATGATGCATTCCCATTCAATTCATTAGAGGTGAGTGATTATGATTCTGATGGTATTGGAGATAATGCTGACACAGATGATGATCAAGATGGAATACTAGATGTTGATGATGCATTCCCATATGATTCTAGTGAGTCTTTGGATACCGATAATGATGGCATAGGCAATAATGTTGATTTAGATGACGATGGCGACAATGTGATTGATTCTGAAGATTCTTTCCCACTTGATCCAACCGAGTGGGAGGATGTAAATGGCGATGGTCTAGGAGATAATATGAATCCTCTAAATCTGTTTGAAAATTTCAAACAAGCCCCATTGATTCCTTCGATTGTAGTAGTTGTATTAATTGCCACAATGGTAATTCTTTATCGCAAGCAATCTTCAATAGGTATTGAACAGGAAGATTCTGAAGAAGAGTGAAAGTTCCAATGATAATCAAACATTAATTTTCTCTCTTGAATTAAAACATCGGTTCATATACTACCGAGTTAATGTATTCTCATGGCACTAGAGTGTAATATTGGTGCAGCAGGAAAAGCTGCAAGATTGAGATTAGGTCTTCTTGGAGTCTCTGGTGGAGTAGTATTAGGAATTCTAACAGCGGTAGGATTTCTCCCCTCTCTTGCTTGGTGGGGCGTCTTAGGAAGTATTGCCGGTGGTTCTTTCGCTATATGGGAAGCAAGAGCTGGATGGTGTATTGTTAGAGCGATGGGATTCAAAACCCCCGTCTAATTTATTCAATCGATTCAATTCTCAAGTTAGAACTTCGAGAAGTCTGTCTTGTTCAGCGGCCAGTCTAAGTTCCATTGCTATTCTTCTACCGCTTGACATAGGTTTTCTCCATGTTGCATTACCATATGGGTGGCCAACACTAACGTGAACATTTGTTCCACCACCTAAACGAGGCGCAACATCATAAATGTAATAATTCATATCTTTGTCAATACAAGTTTGTAAGCAGAATGGACCAATAATTCCAGGGGCGTAATGTTCCTTACTTGCTGTAATAAATTTCTCTCCAAGTTCAAATGCCTTTTCTAATAATGATTCTCTAATCGTAGCAGTATTGTGTCCAACGACTGTCATTTCAGGAATTTGCTGATGAATAGGCATAGTCATTTGTTGAGGTGCTGGCAATCTAACATGTCCATCAAGGGATGATTCAAATCTCCAGTCCACTCCAAGCAGCTCGAGCCTTTCTCCTTCTTCAGCAAGTGGGCTGTAGAAAAAGTTCAAATTAAACACAGGTCCAATTACATATTTTTCAATTCTTGCACCTTCGAGTGATTCTTGGTCAATGACTCCTTCAGCAAGTAGAGATTCTGATTTTTCTACATATTCGGCATAAGATGCACAAGTAAAGAATCCACGTTCAAGTTTCTTTTGAGCGTGATGAAGTTTTACAATAACTAAACAATCAATATCTTGAGGATCTTTAATTGCTTCAGGATATGGTAATCCTGCTTTGTCAAGAATCCAATAATAATCCTGTTCCTCAGTTCTCTCTTCCATTCTTAGCATATTTCTTGAACCAAAGAGTGGCACTTTGAAGTTATTTTCAACATCGTCGATAGTTGAGTAGGAGGTAAATGAACGGTTTGGGACATATACCACATTTCGCTTTCGCATTTCGGATTGTAAGTCAGCATTCATTACATCATTGAATGAATTTAGAACGATTGCTTTGTCGACCATTCCTCTAGTAACTCTTCCTGAACTGGATCTATGGGTTTTGAAGTAATTAGCATATGTCTTGTGCCTTCCTTCTTTACAATATGCAACAGTAGGGAATCCTTCTTCGATTGCACCATCACATATGTCTAATGCAGAATGAGATGCAGTCATTCCGATTCTTAATTTTAAACGGTCATAATCCTCTACTATTGCAGCAATTTCGTCATTGGAAATCATAATTTATGCCTCCCCTTATATCTGCTGTTTTGCCGAGGGTCTTTGATTCCTACCGTTGAAAAATCAGTCAAATTTTTGCAGTTGCATCAATTCTTCGGTAGACAGAGTATCTCCGGACATCAGTTTGCTCATCAAGTCTTGAACCTCGACTCTTGCATCCTTTCTCTTGCCGCCACCAGTAGAGCCTTTCATTGCCCCTAGTATGTCTTGGATAGAGTGTAGGCATCTTAGTGAGACGATATACAAGTGATGTGCTTTATCGGCTTCTTTCTTTGAGCGACGTAATTCACGGTGGCAAGATTCAGCCTTTTCCCTCTGCTTGTCAACTTCTTTGTTCCATTGTAGCATCAATTCGTGTGCTTCTTGAGCAGCCTGAGCCGCTTTTTGAACTTCTTCGTGAGCAGCATCTTGTTCTTGAACAGCTACTCTTAGGATTTCTCTAGCGCCCTTTAAGTCATCATTTGAGTCTTCAGCACTCTTCATTTTCTTTAGTTTTGAAGAAATCTCTTTCATTCTCTTCATGACTTTAGTTTCGTTTTTTCCAGTGTGTTGACCACGCTCGAATTCCGATTCTAATCGATTTAGTTCACGAGAAAGGGATTGAACTGTATCTGGCCTGTCACGACCTCTTCGTCCACGTCCGCCTTCGGCAGGTGCTTCAGCAGGTCTTGACTTGTCGATTATTGCCTTTGCTTCACGAACTTTGCTATTTGCTTCTTGTCTTGCATTTTTCTTTTCACGAACCAATTCATTCATTTTTTCACGAATTTCTCTTTGCTCCTTAACTTGAACAATTAGTTCACGAACTTCTGAATTAAGTTCGTTTCTGGCACCAGTATTCTCTTTGGTTTTTTGATTCCACTCATCACGTGTTGTACGATATTTTGTTGCTTTATCATCTACCATTTTTCTTCTTTCTTCGAGAATACCTTTCATTCCAGACATAGTTTTACGCACCTGTTCACATAAGATTCCCATCTTACGCTGACTGTGCGACCAATATCCCCCATTTAATGCTTGATATTGACATTTAGAAAATTATGTGAGTAAAAGTCTATCTAAATCGTATTAATTAGATATTCATTGAGTCGCTGTGTTGCGTTTTCTAGACTTTTCCTAATCATTCCCAAATTACATGAATGCTCACACCAAATAACGAGGCGGTGACCAACATCTAACTGTTCAACAATCAATATTGCCTTTTCACTAGTGACCGTGATACGAGAGAACTTATCTTTAATTCTTATCAAGTCCGCGATTTTGGAAATTTGTTCGGATTGTTCAAGATTCTCTTTTGCCTCAAGTAAAAGAAAACCTTCCTTATCAACTAGTGCAGCATTTATTATTCCACTTACTCTAGTCAAGTCAGATACTATGAACTCCTCCATGTATTCATCTTGTTAGAGGAAGGGCATAACCTTTGACATACTTTTTTGATCAATCTGTCTATAAATCGCCCCTCATCATGTATCCATGTTCGGTCTTGTAATACAAGTCAATACGCCTAATTATTTCCATACCCCTTACTCTATAGAAATTTTGAGCATCGACATTTGAACATTTTACTTCTAATTGGACATGTTTTTTACCTTGATTCTTCATTTTTCCAATCATGAATTTCCAAGCATTACCACCATATCCCTTCGATTGAAATGTTTGGTCTATGACAAATGCTAGGACCCTTACAGAATCTTCCATGAATGGCTTACACCATAATATGCCTTTCAGAGAAGAGGCTTCAGGATAAGTAGACCTATCTATTAGCATCAAATTACCATCCCACTCTGGAATTGCTAGATTGATTAATGAAGAGTCCTGGTAGACTTCTTGAGTTTCAGATAGGAATAGATCAATTATCCTTTGACGCCATTGCAAAGTCATAGATTCAGGTTTAAGCCCATACACCCATTGGATGTCAGTCATAAGGCCTCACATTCCTTTTTTGGAGCGTCCTCGATTTCCACGGTGAGGTGAAAAATTCTTTTTCTTAGATTTTTTATTTTTCTTACTAGTGCCATTTTTTTGTCCATTAGAAATGGAAGAAATCCCTCCGCTATTTAGCAGAGCATCGAGGTCTGAAAGTGATAGTGCCCCCCCAGATGCGGCTCTAGATTTCACTTCAGCGACATTAACATTACTTCTTCTTTTAGAGTAATTCTTTTTATTTGAACGATTATTATTACGGGTTTTTTGGCCACCTTTCCGACTAGAGATTCGAATCCAAGCTTCAAGACGACCAATCTCTCGCTTCAATTTTCTTTTCTCGGTATGCATAGGGTTCATCTCAAGAAGTAATTTGTGAGCTAAGTCATCAAAGTTAGCAAAATCTCCGAATAAATTGACTTCAGTTCCACTTTCTTTTACATTCTCCAATTCAAACAGGGCATTCTTTTGTTCACGTAATAATTTCTTAAATTCATTATGAAACTCTCGAGTTTTCTTAGAGTGTTCATGCATGCTTTGTAATTCGAAGAACCAAGAAAATAATTCTGTTTCTTTTTGTAATGAAGGGGTTCGCATCAAGTCAACGTCTTCTGTTAAGCGCTTGAAGACTTTAGATAATTCGTTTTCAATCCAGTGAACAGGAATGTAGTTATTATTTACTTCATCTCTTTGTTTCTTTACCTGTTCAATTTTCTCCCTACGAGGTTTGAGTGTATTAGCAATTTTATTTTCTTCTCTTTGCAAATCTGCATTCTTACGCAATGCCTTAGACATTTCAATTGCATTTTTCCTTTCATTATTTCTAATTTCAATTTCTGATTCCAGTACCGATAATTCACTTTGTAAATCCTCTAACATGTCTTTGACATCTTGAGCAGGCATAATTCTTAAGTCTTCAAACAAGTCAGTATTTGCGGAATCATTTACTAATTCTGGGAATTTAGTTTCGGTAAGTTTTTTCCAATCCCCACCCTCAGTTAGTATTTTGAAGGCACGTAAAAATTCTTCACGAATATCCATTGCACCTTCAGGTCTTAAAACTCGACTAAGGTCATGCATGGTGTCAAATGGATCTTCAACAGGAAGGCTGTGTTTACCAAGTCTCACGCTGTTCTCATCGATTACAGCTTCAATTATAGATGGTTTTTGTTGTTCCCATTTTTTACTCGAGCGAGAGATATTTTCACCAGAACGTATGGATAAAACATTTTCATCCCATGGCCAATTCAAAGCAAATGATTCAAAGAAATTTGACAAAAGTTCTCCAACACTTTGCGAATTGTTTTCCTTAAGTAATTTCTTTGGTTCTTTACTCATTGTTAGGTCATACTCTGTCCCTTCTATGATTTTCATCGAGCGTTTTCCGTCTTTCTGAATATTTGGCACTACTGGAGGGTTAGTGGTTTGTAATGATTGTAATGCTATCAATGTCCATGCATATGATGAGAATGTCCCGTAAGCAGCATTACATATCCCTCTGTGTAATGCCCAATGTTTGATAGCTAGAATAAATGGTCGGACTCTTGAGTCACAGTCATTGTATGATCTCAGTAATTTAGTATTGTATATGGCTAGACTGTTATTGATTGAAATATCAATCGGGATTTTACTTCTTTGGTCAATAAATTTTACAATTGGAACTTTGGCATGAGAAATCAAAGTTACGTCTTCCATTCCATCATCACGTAACATTCGTGCAATTTTATTCAAAACCTTCTTTGGTTTTTCACCATTAAACTCTAGGCATAAATCAACATCTCCATTTTTCAATGCTAGGCCAGATTCAGAAGACCCAAAAGTTGTTAATTTTGAGCCTCGGAATTTAGAATCAAAACGCCTCTTAAGATGATTTATTATACCATCTCTGCGCTCAGATAGTTTTTTAGAAATTTCTTGTTCTGAGATCAATTCTAGTATGTCCTTTGATAATTGTTCATTTACTGAATCAGGAATAACTTGGGATTTTTCCAAACTATTCGTAAGTGATGAATGTGTTAGAGGCCACTTGGCTTGTTGAGATGCGGTAAAACCGGTTTCTTGACAAGTTTTTGACATCATTTCTTCCTCCTTGATGTCTTATTACCCGAATTTTGTTTCATCAAAGAACGACTAGATGGGCCTCCCTTTGATACTCTCTTGGAGTCCAATAATAATTCACTAAAATCTCCGGTTAATTCAGCACTCCAAAATTCAATGGCAGAATCACTCTCTTTTTTACAGCGTGCTAATTTTGTATAACGCGATTCACATCTTCTTCGATGAGATTCATTTTCAAGCCAGATACTCTGTACTTTATTATTCTCTTTTGAGAGTTCCATCAAAGCAATATGGGCTTTTTTGCCTGCTTCTAGTAATTTGTTGGCATTTTGCCGCATCTCATCTAAATCATCAGAAATTTCTTTTGATTCGACATTCTTAGATGCCCAATTTTTATGCTCATCAATTTCTGATTGTAAATTTTCGATATTTAGTAAAGACCCTTTGTCAGATTCATCATCTAGTTTTTCTATTTCAATAAGTTTAGTGAATTGTTTGGTAGAATTAGCATCGGAAAGAATTTTTAATTTAGCAATAATTTGATTTGCAGAAGTTTGTGCTTCATCACGCTCTTTTTTGAGGTTGGAAACTTTAGAAATTAAATCATCCCTTTTGGCTCTAGAATCCTTGGCTAGATTAGCAGCAATTTGCCTTTCCTCTTGGCGTTTTGCCATTTGTGAAGGCAATGAATCCACTATCTTTTCACGACGATGTAGAATCGCTTTCGCCAAGAATTCTGGCGAAACTGCGAGCAAGTCTCGTGGAGTCATACATCCGGGCCAGTTTTCAACCTTCAATAAACATGGCGCAGGAGTCCTTTTGGGCGAGAAGGTGAATAACCCCCTAATCTTAGGACACATGTGGGCGTAATTGATAGGGGTTCTAGACTCTGCTACATGTTGGTGATTATTTTGCTAATATGTCCTTCATATGTGCCATTTGTCTCTGCAAGTTCCGATGGTATTTCTATTGATGCTAGTACCATTTCATTGACAGATTTAGATAAAATTGAACAATCTAATTATCAGTTGGAATTTGATATTGAGATTATTGGCACTCCAAGCGAGCCGACCTCTTTTGTCAACGTCTCTTTTGCCATGGAGACTATTTCAGGAGTAGTAATTTCCACTACGATTCAAAACTATTCGTTGATTGCCAGTGAATCAATCCAAGTTTCACATAATTTCTCTGATATTCCATATGGATATGTTGTTATTTTAGTTTCCATGAGTGGAGATATTGCATCATCAAGTCCAACACATGTTTCTTCTTTTCAAAGAACTTTGCAGAGATTAAATCCTTTGAATATTTCAGTTGGTCAGAGTGATTCAATTATTATTGAAGGAATTGATTCTCTTGGTCAAAACACGGGCAATCTATCAGTCAATGATGGAGATTATATTCAACTGCAAATCCCTGTGATAAATGATGGAGATTTTGATTGGAGTGGTTTTGTGACGGTAAATTTAAGCGATTCTAGTGGCTTTGAGAATACTACTTCCCAATTATTTTCGGTAGATGCAATGCAAACCAGTATCTATTTTTTCAATTCAACTATAATGATGAATGAAGGTCAAATAAGTATTCATGTATGGTTAAACAATTCAGGCGATGGAGATACATCTGATGAGAGTGCCAATTTTTCCTCATCAATCAATCCGCCACCATTGCCAATAATTTCTCTACTTTTAGAGGAAGTGACCACTGAAATTATTGCAGGAGAAACTATGACGTGGAATCTTAGGGTGTCGAATTCTGGCGAAGTAGGGTTTGACGGAAATATATCTTGTGAATTCGACCAATTTTTAATTGTAAATGATAGTTTGATTCTTGATTCAAATTCAGAAGTAAATATCTCAGTGTCTACAAGTGCAAGGCCCGGTCAACTTTCTTGTGAGGTTTCCAACGATAGAATTTCTCATACCTCTCAGTCTGAAGCCAATCTCACTTTGATGGTTGAATCTGCTGAATTTGAAACTGCAGGTGGAAGTGTTCCTGCTAAACTCATGGGTCCATGGCATGAAGGAGATGATGTTAGATTATCGATACTTGTTCGAAATCATGGCAGCAAATCTGGTAATGTCAAGATTGTATGTGAAGTTGCAGGAATTACTTATGCCGGAGATTCGATTCAATTAGGAGTTGATGAAGCTGGAGAAATATTTGTTGATGTTCCTATGATGGACAGTGGGTTACAAATGCTAAATTGGAGTTTACAATCTACTGATGGTTCTATTGATTCAGGTTTGTTTGGTGATTTGAATATCTCTGTAGCGGAAAGGCAAACAGTGGAAATTTCGATTCCAAGAGTTTCTTGGGATGAACAGAACGGCCTGTCTTTTGATTGGGGAGTGAATCTTTCAGATGGAGTACAACGTGATGTTAGGGTGAGGCTTGGATATATTGATTCACTTCAAGAATCATACCTTTTGGATACTATTATGTCACTTAGTCCTGGTCTTACAGAAGGAACTCTCGATTTAGGTTTCATCGATGCTGATAAGGTAATTGTTAGAGCTAATGAAGAAAACTGGGTGGCCGGATTTGGTTTTACCTCCCTGAGCATTGACACTCCACAAGAGAGGCCGATTTATTCAATTTCTTTTGACCCACAAACCACCCCTAATCGACCTGTGGCTGGAGAATCAGCCTCTGTAAAAATCAATCTCGAAAATTCTGGCATGATTTCAGGAGCCGAAGGTAACTTGATCCTTATGACAAGTTCTGGGATATTAATCGGCGAAAGAGTCGTTGAACCATTAGACTCTCAAACCACCAAAACAGAACAATTTAATTTACAAGAATGGCCAACCGGAGAGGAAGTATCTCTTGTTGTTACTTGGGAGGTTTCTCGTCAAGTTCTTACTGCAGATGAGATATTCATTTCTTCGGTGACCCAAACCGAAGAAGAATCTTCAGAAGTTACTGACTTCATTCCCGGAATATTAGGTGGTATTGCATTGGCAGCAGCGGTTATTTTAGTTATTAGGATAATAAATTCTCGACAAGATCAAGATTCTAAACCAGAGAAAAAGAAGCCCAAATCTTCAGATAAACCAAAGCCAGAATTATCAGATGTTAAAATCCAAATTGGATGCCCAGAATGCTCTAGGCAACTCAGGATTCCATCTAACTACAGCGGCTCGGTACGCTGTCCAGATTGTAATCACAACTTTGATGTTGAAGATGAGCAAGAGGAAGTCGAAGAAGAACAGGAAGAATTTGAAGACGAGGCTAGCGAGAATATTGTTGAGGAACAGGCAGACCAAGAGCAAGAGCAAGAAATTAATGACGGTAAAACCGAAGTTGCTTGTCCTGAATGTTCCCAAACCTTGAGAATTCCAAGTTCTTACTCCGGTTCAGTCAGATGCCCTGCATGCAAGAATATTTTCAGAACATAATTTCTTGGGATATATTGAAAGGGTAATTAGTTCTAGACGATATGTGAGCACAGGTCACTTTCAAGAGTTTGAAGATGAGTATCTTGAGGCCATGTATGAGTTCTATGAGAGAGAACCAGAAGAAAGAGTAAGAACAGGTTCACTTGCAAATTCACTAAATATTTCGCCTGCATCTGCTACAGAAATGGTTCAGAGGCTTGCATCTAAGGGTTTTCTTGATTATGTTCCATACAAAGGCTCTTTGCTGACTCCTAAAGGTTTGGAGCATGGAAAGATGATGAAAAGACGTCATCGTCTTGCTGAAGTTCTTCTTGAACACTTGCCATTTGAAGGTAATCACCACGAAACAGCATGTCGTTTAGAACACGCAATTGATGATGATTTGGATGTTGCATTATCAGTTTATCTTGGTAACCCAATTTTAGACCCGAGTGGTAGAGATATTCCTGAAATCAGGTCTGATTTATCCAGTCGCTTAACATTGAGTTCTGCCAACTTGTTTCCATTATCAGATTTAGAAGAAGGTCAGAGTGGGAAAGTTTCGATTATGACCTTATCTTTGGATGATATTGAAACACTGCGTAAAATCGGCCTCGAAATAGGAACTGAAATTTCTTATGATGGCCAATTCAAATTTGTCAATTCTCAAAAAGTGATAGAGTTAAGTGAATCTTTGGCACAAAATATAATCTTAATTTTGCCTTCATAGTACATTATTTCATGTCAATCCTTTAGTGTTGAAAGGATTTAGGCTAATCATGGGAGATGATGATTTGGAGGCTACTCCAGATGAGGCGGTTGATTCAGAAGAGCCTTCTACTAATGAATCTGAAACTAATTCATTATCTGAATCAGTCGACAAAATCAAAAAGAAAACTATTACTTCAATGAAGAAATGGAACAATGAAAAATTTCTTTTTGCATTAGACCGTCAATTGATTAGTTCAGGAATTAGACTTCTACTATTTTTGCCAGCATTCGCAATTTTAGGATTTTTTGGAGCTTGGTCTCAAGCCACAACTTCTCCAGATTGGTGGAATGACTTTGTAGAACCAACTCTCGGCATTAGTTTTGCATCAATGCTTGTATTGCTAGTATTTGTAATTCTTCTTGGCTACATTCTTTCGATGGCAGTTCACCGTCATAGGGTCAACCTCAGTATAATGAATTTTAGAAATAAGGTCAAGGAAGCAGAGGATTTACACCTCTCAGTGAGATCTCTACATGGTTATGCTCCACTTGAAAAATTACTTAACAAGTCAGCATCTAAGCATTTCTTTGCTCTGATATACTCAATGCTTGCAATCCTTTCTATCACTGCCATTTACTTTTATGGAATTCAGACAGATACGGGGCGTAATTTTCTTCTGTTCTCCTTTTCATTTACAGTTTTGTCATTAGGACAACATATCTCTACCAGAAGTTCATATTTCAATATGGCAGACCGTACTGGGCTACTCAATTCCTATGTTCCTCCAGTACACCCTTCAACCTTGGATATGGTTCTCAGCGATTTGGTAAAATCACAATTAGATCCACTACTAAAAACAGATTATGATGCCTTTGTAAAAGATGTTGAGAAGCATGTAAAGAGAGGAATTGAACCTAGATTTGCTAGAGAAAAGATGATGATGACACTGTATAAACACTCTAAAGGTTTAGACTTGTCATCAGTTTTTGAAGAATTTGGCGAAATACTGACTAAGAGTGGAGTGGAATTCATCAAAACACACCCAGTCTTCACTATTGAAGAATGGTTGACCATAATTGAGCATATTGAGACTAGAACGCCAGCCTTCTTTAGAATGATTGGACGTATTGAAGAAGACCTTTCTGCTGGTAGAAAGACACTTAGAGAAGGTATCGTTTTTGAAGTTGACATGGAGAATATCGTTCATAAGAAAGCGAATCTTTTCACCTTCATGCACAATCTTTCAGATGAATCTCGTACCCTAGTTCTAAGAGTTCAATCTCCAGACTTTAGGCCGCATGACTTAGCTATGACTTACAGATTAGAGCCTGGTGAAGAAAAATGGTGGCCTGATGAAGCAGTTCCAATTGCTCAAAAGGGTAATGACGATATTTTAGCAGTAATGTCTGGTCTTCTAAGAGATGGTACAGTAGCATGGCAAACAATGTTGCCAGAGAGGTATGGGGAAGCAACAGTCTCTGTTAGGTTGGAAGAAGTAAGTGGAGAATTATTGATTGGTTCTCAAATGAATGTTAGAATTCGCTCTGAGTTCAAGGAGCGAATTAGGTCTTCGAGTTCACTGGTTTTATCACTAATTGGAGGGATTGGAATCATTGCTGCTTCCGCAATTGCAATATTCAATTTCGTATGATTTTGAATTATTCTAATTTGCATAGCATTGAAATGGAGTATGCATACGACACAACATGCGCGGGAAGTTTGGGGAAGGCGAAGAGAAGCCGGATAGTGATCTGCGAGAGCGATTGCATGCAATGGAATCTAAGGTTCGTAAGATGCGTGAAGTTAGAAATAATTTCAACGATCAAGCAAAGGTTGCAGCAGACAAGAGAAATTCAGTTCAATCTCAGTACAAAGAGCACAAAGAGAAAATCGATTTAGTTTTAGCAGAAGTTAAAACAATACGTGCTGAAATCAAGATGTTTAAACAAAAAAGAAATGCGATTCAAGCACAGATGAAGAGTTTGTTTACAAAGCACAAGGATAGTCGAAGTGAGCATGGCAAGAAAAAGAATGCATCAGCAGAATACGCTCAATTGAAACATGAAGTTGACGCCCTAGAGAAGAAATTTGAAACATCATCAGTAGGCATCAAAAAGGAAAAAGAAATGGTTGAAAAAATTAAGAGATTTTCCAAGAGACTCGAAGAACTCGAACCTGAAGTTGCCAAATTCGAATTGGTAAGTGTTGACCTTTCTGATTTAGATTCCGCTATCAAGACGCTAAAAGCTGAAGCAGACGCTGCTCATAATGCAATGATTGAGGCAGTTGGAAGAGTTAATGAGAAATCTCCAGAAGTTGATGAAGTATTTGCTCACAGAGACTTTTTGAAATCAGAAGGAGACAGATTCCACCTTGAATTTGTCGAATTAAAAGAGAAGGCAAACGATGTTCACAGTAAGATTGATGAGATGATGGTCGATGTTAACAAGGCTAGAGATGAATTGAATCTAGCACGTGAAGAGCGTAAATCTTGGATGGTTGACCATAACAAATCCATCGATAAAATTATGAAAACAGGTGCTGAATCTGACGATGTCGCTGAGTCATTAACCAAACAACTTCTAGAAACTGGTAGTTTGACATTTGGCGGAATTAACAGTGAAGATATGCGTAGTTCCGGTTCTTCTAAGAAATCCAAGAAAAAGAAAAACATGCGTAGAATTAACATGAATGCATCTAGAAAGAGATGAGGCATTAGCATGTTTGGCGTCATTATGGCTGGCGGTCAAGGAACAAGATTGTATCCATTGACTGCTAATAGGCCTAAACCTATGGTCGAAGTGGTTGGCCGTCCAGTAATTGAATATGTCAAAGACGCTATGTTGGATGCTGGTGTAAGTGAGATAATCGTCACTACTGGGTACAAGGGTGACATGTTGGCAGAATTAGTTGATCATTGGAGTTCACAAGACTCAAGGTTAGAAAAATCATTTGTCAACCAAGAAAGCGTACCTATGGGGACAGCGGGAAGCGTTGGGCTTCTTCTTGACCAACTGCAAGATACTTTCATTGTAGGTTCAGGTGATTCTGTTATTTCATGTGACCTCAAGAAGTTAGTGGAGGCTCACAAGCAATCTAATGCTAAAGTCACTATGGCGCTTTGGGAAGTAGAAAATCCTTCAGAGTTTGGGATAGTTGGATTGTCCAAGGACTATAACGGTGAAATCGATAGTTCATTAGAGGAAGGCTATGTAGTTCGATTTAAAGAAAAACCAAGTCCTGAAGATGCTTTCAGTAATGTGATAAATGCTGGATTATATGTTATTGAACCAGAGGCATTAGCACTTGTACCTGAAGGTGAAAAATATGACTTTAGTAAGCAACTATTTCCAAAGTTATTAGAAATGGATTGGCCAATTTATGGTAAAAAAATCGATGGTGTTTGGTTCGATGTTGGTTCGCCTAATGAACTCATTAGGGCTCAACAGGAATTGATATCCAATAGAGAATCTCTACCATTTGCTATGCCTAACGGAGAAGTCATCGGAGAGAATGGCTTTGAATTTGAGGATTCTAAATCCAATGGTGAAAATCTAGGTAGTGTGATTTCAAGCGAGGTTAAAGTTGGAAAAAATTCAATAATTTCTAATTCTCTTATCATGTCAAAAACTGTAGTTGGTAATAATTGTAATATCAATCAATCTGTGATTGGCCAGAATGTCTTTATTGAAGACTCATGTTCCATTCACAACTGTGTAATTGGGGATAATGTAAAGATAAAAAAGAATACTTCATTAACAGATTCCAAGTTGGATTTGTGAAGTATTCTTACGCATAAATAAAATATGGATTTGTATCCGCCGAAATGTTTCGCATGTCTAATGGAGCCGACAACCCGCATCGCTCTTACAACAGAACTTGGGAAGAAATTGAAAAAATGCTTGAAGAAGCAGAAAAAAGATTGATTCAATGGAAAGAATGGTATGACCAGTGCCGTAAAACTGGCGATCTTGATGGAATGAAGGAATCAGCTAGGGCTCACAAGGCTTTACAGGGTGTTGTCAAGACACTTAAGTGGACTCTTGGAGAAGAAGGCGTCAAGAATCCATTAGAATGATTTTACCATCCACGCTGGTCAAGTCTAACTTCTAGAGTTTCCAATTCATCGCCAACCATTGCAGAGCCAAGAGTCATAGCCATTGCTTCTGCAACTTTTGCGCCATCATCATAATGTGCGGTTGCCATAACAATTGCATCCGCCATCGTCTTGGGGTCTTCAGACTTGAAAATCCCAGAACCAACAAAGATTCCATCCATCCCCATTCTCATCATTAGTGAAGCATCAGCTGGAGTAGCAATTCCTCCTGCTGAGAACGTTACTACAGGTAATCTTTGCATCTTTTGAACATCGTTTAGGATTGAAGTTACTTCATCATGCATATCTTGGTTAATTTCACCAAATGGTGTCATGTTATATCTTCCTGGGAGTTTAGATTGATTTGATAAAACGCGGTATCTTTCGATTATGTGATTTGCAGCATCTGAAATTCCAGCATCATCGAGTAATTGCATTTGGCGAATTTCTTGGTCGATAATACGAGCGTGTGTTACAGCAGCTACTACGTTTCCTGTACCTGCTTCACCCTTTGTTCGAATCATTGATGCTCCTTCCCAAATACGTCTTACTGCTTCTCCTAGTTCAGTTGCGCCACAAACAAATGGAATGTCGTAGTCTTTCTTATTGATATGGAAGAATGGGTCTGCAGGGGTTAGAACTTCAGATTCATCTATCATATCTACTCCCATGGATTCAAGAATTCGTGCTTCTCCATCATGGCCTATTCTCGACTTTGCCATTACAGGAATCGAGGTGCAATCTAGGATTCCTTGAATCATGTCAGGGTGGCTCATGCGAGCAACTCCGCCATCTCTGCGGATATCTGCCGGAACTCTTTCTAGAGCCATTACTGCAACAGCGCCTGAATCTTCAGCAACCGCTGCTTGTTCAGGATTAACTACATCCATTATGACTCCGCCTTGCTGCATTCTTGCAAAGCCTCTCTTCAATAAATCGCTACCATTTCTTAATTGATTAAAATCTACAGACATTAAAAAAACTCCAAATTTGAGGCTTGCTTAATCGGCAAGCACTGGTGAATCGCCTTCAGCAATTTCTGCATCAATTGATTCATCTGCATTTCTGTCGATCCATGCATCTTCTTCTTCTGGGACATCCATGTCAGAAAAGATTGCATCAACAGGGCATTCTGGTATGCATGCGCCACAGTCTATGCATTCATCAGGATCTATGACTAGATAAGTTTCAGCTTCTCTAAATGCTTCCACTGGGCATACAGCAACGCATTCTTGATATTTGTGATCTACACAACCGGATGTTACAACATGTGGCATTATTACTCCTCGATTAGCGTAGACGCCATCAATACTTAATCCCTTGTGAAGTACCCAAAGGAAATAGACCATATTATTTAGTCGAAAATGCTTCTTTTGCTTGATTAAGTATATTTTTTGCTTCTTCTAGTGGGGATTGGCCAGGATAAACTTCTAATTTAGTCTGGCCTTTGACGGATTTAACATTTGAAGAAACAATTACGACATCACCTCTAATCAAATCATCTAAACCTATTCTAAAATGCAGAGTGTTGTTTTCATCCATTCTATCATCTAATGAACTGATAAGTAAGTCTAGATTATCGACACCTAATTTGGACAAACATTTGATCGCCAATTTATTCTTTTTAGTTACTGCATTGATCAAATGAATCGATGAACCATAATATGAGGTTGTTTTTTCAATCTCGACCAGTTCATGATTGCCGATTAACTCTGACATTGCACTGGCAATTAAGATTTCATCTTCTAAACCACTCGCAGTGACTCTTAATGTCAAGTGGTGTACTCCCATAAACTGGCCTCGTGTATTCTCATTCAATAGTTTAACGAAGAGATTTTATCGATTATTTAATGAAGTAATACAGTAGTCTTCTTCAAATAGGGGTGGTTAGTCGGCGAATTGCAAGTGGGGTAGCCCCCGCAAGACATACCGAGATGATTCTGATGGCAGCGAAGAAACTAAGTGCAAAGGCACGTGCAGCAGCACGTAAGCAACGTGA
>MDTC01014904.1_pt1 | contig 16453 bp, 13 predicted proteins | sample 811181 | NCBI WGS metagenome assembly MDTC01 (sample SAMN05326644, study PRJNA326480) | marine metagenome | isolation source: seawater | place: Pacific Ocean: North | collected 2011
AGCAGCATATCTTATGCTTTTTCAGCTCCTTATTTTAAGACACCCTGTTGATTCTGCTATTACCCTTTGCCTTGGCCTCGTAGCAGTTATTGTCGGTCTGGCGGTCTTTATGGAAGGCCTCAGCACGGGTCTTATGCCCTTCGGGAACATCATTGGTGATAACTTACCTAAAAAAGCACCAATGGGCGTAGTCCTACTAATAATTGGCATTCTAGGTGTTGGCGTTACTTTTGCTGAACCAGCCATCGGGGCCCTACAAGCGTTTGGAGCATCGGTAGATGTTACTCGAGCGCCTTATTTGTACGAATTGTTAAATAATTGGACTATGCCACTTGTACTAATGGTAGGCGGTGGCGTTGGCTTAGCCGCAATACTTGGCACTATTAGGTTTGTAAGAGGTTGGTCTTTAAAACCTATGATTTACGCGGCCCTTTTGCCAGTCGTAATTCTCACAATATTCGCTTGGTTTGACCCTAATTTGAAAAGCATTCTCGGACTTGCTTGGGATTGTGGTGCAGTTACAACTGGACCCGTAACTGTTCCACTGGTGCTGTCATTAGGTATCGGCATTGCGAATGCGGCCGGCAAAGGAGATTCATCTCTTTCTGGATTTGGCGTTGTAACAATGGCGTCCTTGTTTCCAATTCTAGCCGTTCTGATTCTTGCTATATTTGTCTCATTTTCAATAAGCCCTGAAGAAATAATAGCAAACGCTGCCGCGGTTGGGGCATCAGCTTCGAGTGAACCGCTTACGATATGGCAAAAAACGCCCTTAGTTGAAACAGTTCTCGGCGTGCGGGCGATCTTGCCGTTGGTTTTGTTTTTAATGTTCGTTCTTTTTGTTGTCCTTAAGTCAACGTTGCCTAACAAAATGGTGACTGTTTATGGTCTAGCATTATCAATAATTGGGATGTGCATTTTCAATGTTGGCCTAACTTACGGCCTTGGCGCTATTGGCGCACAGACTGGCGGCGTTCTTCCCGCGGCGTTTATGGAACTACCCATTAGTGAAAGCTCCCCAATATTTTCGAAAGTAATCGGGCTTGGCGTGGTTATTGGCTTTGCCTTTCTGTTGGGCTTTGGTGCGACCTTGGCAGAGCCAGCTTTGAACGCCCTAGGAATCACTGTGCAGGAGCTCACGAACGGAGCGTTTAAAAAATCCATGCTTATGTACAGCGTAGCCGGGGGTGTAGCAGTAGGCATAGCACTTGGCGTCGCAAAGGTTGTGCTGAATTTTGATCTAATGAAGGTCCTTCTGCCGCTGTATGCGTTCGGAATTTTGCTAACGGTCTTCTCAACTGAAGAATTTGTAAACGTAGCGTGGGACAGTGCAGGTGTTACTACTGGCCCGGTAACTGTTCCTCTAGTCCTAGCAATGGGCTTGGGCTTAGGGAGCGCTGTTTCAGCAGTAGAAGGCTTTGGCATTCTATCCCTAGCAAGCATTTGTCCCATCGTGGCAGTGCTCTCAATGGGCATATTCATCCGATTGCAGCACAGATTTAGTGCCCAACCTGCAACTAAGTGAGGGAATTTTATGGAAGAAAGAACCATTACCTATCTGACGGACGCTTGTTTGATAACATGCATCCTGCAAAAAGATTTGGCTGAAAGTGTCCTAGAAGCAGCTAAAAACTGCGGAGCGCAAGGAGCCACAATTAGTTATGCGATTGGAACCGGTGTGCGCGAGAGAATGGGGCTACTAGGCATGGCGGTTGATGAGCAAAAAGAGGTTATAAGGATTATTGTTTCGAAGGAACAGTCCGAACTAATTTTTGAAACCATGTATCTGGCAGGCCAACTCGACAAGCCTGGAAAGGGCATAATGTTCATGAGCAAACTAGATAGAGTTGCTACTTTTATACCAGATGAAGTGATGAACAAATTCGCGTGAGGTTACATCCATGTTTGTAGAAATTGGTGCATTAGTACAAAAGGCCGTAGGGAACGAAGCTCTTCATAAAATTTTTGATTGCAAGGGCGTGGAGTACGCTTTTATGGAAACAGGTCGATCGAACGACTTATTCGAGGAAAGGCAATTTGGAGACTTTGGTGAGGCAGCTGTAATTACCGTCATTGTAAAAGAAGCTGCAAAAGATGAGGTTATGAAATCTCTTCATAACTATTGTAACTTAGAACATTCATCGGAGGGATTAGTGTTTGCTGAACAACCGCTAATCAAGACTTCATTGGATGCGTAGATCAAACAATTCAACAAATTCGATGACACACAAATTGAAATATCCTTTAACCTCAAAAATTGATTGGTCGATATTGTCTTATCAATTTTAATGCAAATCGTGCATTGAGGTGTCGCGTTCAGAGGTAGCCTTCCTTTCTAGATACGACTGGGTGGTATTTTTTAAAGCCTAAAGAGGAATAATTTCTTCCTGTCGAAGGGATGTTATAGGTTTTGTTTAAGGTGTCACCGTTGAAATGGCCAATATCAAATTGTAAACCCCTCCTGTTTTTAATTTGGCTGGGCGTCGCATGGATTGCCATGTCTGCAGTGGCTCATGCTGATGATTTTCAAGTGTTAGCTATAAAGGGACAAGCCGAAATCTCACCTGACAAAAGTAAGTGGGAAAATGTGCAGGCAGGTCAAACCCTGTCCTCTGGCACTTGGATCAAGACTGGAGCCAACGCTAAAGTAACCATTTTGCTTCCAGACCGCACTCAAACAATCATCGCAAGAAATTCAGAGGTTCAATTAAATAAGCCAAGCGGTGAAAAAAAAACCACAGTCAAAGTCAACCTAGGGAAGCTCTGGGCCAAGACGAATAAAAAGCCAATTTCTCTCTCGATTAAAGCACCAAACGCTGCCGCTACAATAAGAGGCACCGAATGGGTCGTTGACGTATCGCAAGATGGCCAATCTTCAATGGCAGTGGTTGAGGGTTATATTGCGCTTAGAAACAATGACGGTGAAATAACGGAAATTAATAATGGCGAATTAGCGATTGTTGGAGAAACCGGCCAGATTTCTGTATCTCGTATCCTAAATCCAAAGTCTTATATCCAATTCGTATTTAGGTACGAAGTCGAACCGCAGGCCTACCTTCCAAACGTGGCTGCTTTAATGGGTTCCCAAAAGGACGAAATTAAGTCTGGATTTTGGTCGCTAAGTAGAGCAGATACACCTGCCTGCGGTCTTTCTGAATATATCAATACCAAATCCCTTATTTTTAAAGCGTCAAAATCAACGCTCTCGTGCATTCAAAGCCTGGATTACGCTTCAGTACTTTCCAAAGAAATAAAAAATTGGCTTAGATTAATTAATGCTGAGGCGTTGTTTGCGGTTGGTGATGTCAAGCGCGGAACAGATATTTTGGATAGCTTGCCCGAAAGTCTAGGAAAAACTTACGTCACCGCAAAGTTCAAATTCTCAAACGGCCAATATGAAGAAGCAACGAAATTACTTCGGTCGCTCGTTAGCAGGAATGAACAAACAGCAAGTTCTCATGTCCTCCTCGGCCAAATTTTTGAAGCAAAAGGGGACAAAACCAATGCATTCGTCCAATACAGGAAGGCCTCACTGGATGAACCTCGTTGGTATTTACCACATTTGCACCTAGGGCGTCTCCATCTTGAATTTTCAAATTTTGATGCTGCTATCGACAAAATTAGATTAGCAAAACAGCTCGAATTCAAAGGGGTCCAGTCGGCTGCTTTGGAGAGTCAATATCAGAGCTATCGTTACCAATTGCTTGAAGCGAGGCGCCTAGCCGAACAAGTAATAGCTGTCGATAGCAATAACTTCGAACAGCTTGTGGCGCTTGGTATAATCGAGTTAAAGGCTGGCAATGCCGAGCAGGCACTTGCGAATTTCACGAAAGCAAGCGCCATAGAGAGAAATTATAGTCGGTCCTACCTTTTCATGGCTGTAGCACACTTGCACCTTGGTGAGACTGAACAAGCTCTGATCCAGCTTCGTAGAGCCATTGCATTAGATCCAAATGATCCATTGCCGGACATAGTTTCATCACAGATACAGGCCGCAAGTTATAATGTGGCGTCAGCATTATTTCATGCACAAGAAGCGCTAAAGAAAACTCGGCCCGAAGAAAGATACAGTCAATTAGCGAATGATCTTCAGGGCGGAGTAAACGTTGGAAGACGTTTTCTGGAGGTCGGGCTACCAAACCGTGCTCGTCAGGCTGCGTTAGAATCTTTTCGTGATGATTGGGCAGGAGGTTACTTTTTCAATGCGGCAACCGCAAAAAGTGACCTTGAACGTAATTCAAATCTTATCCGCGGGTTCACAATTGACAGCCAGGCATTTGGAACACGCAGAGATCAACCTGACGTTATCGCTAAGCCGGGTGAATATGGTTACAGAGAATACCGTGTGGGAAGTGGCTATGAAAATTCCGATTTTGGAATAAAAATCGGTGGGAATAGTCGTCAAGTCTCAGATTCGACAGAAACTAGCAAGCTTTATGATATTGGATTATTTGGGACTGAAAAAGATGCATATGCGTCGATAGATGATACTGATAAGTCGATTTTTGCACTTGGCTTCTTTGGTTATGGAAAAAGAGAAAATTTTGACAAAAATACCTTCATCACCGCCAACGTAGTCCCCTTTAAAAATGATAGCTCTTATCCGGTTAAGGATTTAACTGGTCGAATTGATGCCGGTAAATCTAAACGGAGTGATAAGTCTATATTTTTGGAAACTTATGCTGTTGAAGCAGGCTCGGCTTCTTTCCAAGTTAATATAAGTGATAAATGTCGTGGTGACGCTGATATGAACACAAAAGCCATCGAATATGGCGTTGGAGAAGTTGGACGAGTTTACAAAAAGTCCAAATTTAATTGGGCGCTGGAGGGGGCCTATAGAAAAGGCGCATCTAGTTATGACGTAAAAGCTTCCACAGCAATATGTGATGACCTCACTTCTATTATAGGAAGCAACTACCAAATCCTCGATGAGGATGTTAGGAGCCTAGAATATGAATGGATTGCGTCTGGTAGCCTCAGCCGCGAATTGAACAACACAAACCATGAATTCCATCTACGGACAGGATATTATCACCATGAAGTTGACCAAGATATAATCGCGGATGGGGTAGCAAACGTAGACATCAGATCTGACGCCCACCGATATAGATTCCGACCCTCATATGGCATTACCACAACTGTTGGTAATTTCATCTTAAATGCTGCACTGATTCGAGAGTATCACCCTCTCAGGCAAGCTGCGCTGCAAGTTGGAGACATATCTGGTATTTCTCCACATTTTGAATTTGTTAACACTGGTGGAAAACTGGATCAGCAATCGATCCAGCTAATGCAAAATTTAACTAATGATGGCTTGTTTACAGTGTTTGCTGAAGATTTTACAGTGAGAAATAATGAAATTTATATGCTTTTTAGAGAGCAATGGAACTCGGATCTATTGGCGAACTTCTCTCTGAGCAAATACTACAACGCCAATGTTGAGCCATTATTTTATGCGAAAAATCGATTTGCAAAAGGTAGGTTTAAACGAAAAGGTGTATCCATCGAGATCTTTCATGAAAAAGATCTGACGTCACACAGCGGCCTAGAGTATTGGAGCGCTAACGAACTAGATCATCCAAAATATGTCGAGCCAGATACACTTGGGCGTATAGATGGGATTCCAAAACAAATCGCTTATGTCGGAATTACCAAAATACTAGACGGGGCCGCTCTGTCAGGCAGAATTCAGCATTCGAGAGATATTTGGCAAAAATCTAATGGGACCACAATCAACAAAACTATTGGACAATTAAACTACACAGCCCCCTTCGGGGCTGGTGAAATAACGCTAGATCTGAATGGTGAAATCGATAATGCAGAAACACTAAAATCAATAATGCTTTTCAGGATTTTCCGATGAAATTTATTGGTAAACAAACAAAAGTCGCTTTTTTTGCATTTTTAATAGCCTCTGTACTTTCAGTTTTCGTATTAAGCGGACCTTTAGAGCGCCTAAATATTGATCTTCTGAATTTTCAGGCCCCCTCCTCCAAACCAATTAATGACATTGTGATTGTTGGCATAGACGAGGAGTCATTTGCAGCGTTTGATACTCAATGGCCATGGCCAAGAGAATTTCATGGCATGCTAGTTGAAAGGCTTGTTGAAGAAGGCGCCTCACAAATTATCTTTGATGTGATTTTCTCGGAACCATCAAACGAAGAGTCCGATAATTTTTTTGCTCAGAAAATAGCCGATGCTGGAAATGTTATCCTAGCATCCGATCTCTCTGTTACGGAAAGTGCTTTTGTTTCCGGTCTAATCGAGACAAGGCCTATTCAAATATTTGAAGATGCCGGTGCTAAAGTCGGTCTAGCTGGGGTTGACCGAGATCCCGATATGGTGGTGAGATACCATCCTAGTTATCCCAATACTTTGTCAGACGTTTCGACAGACAATTCCTACACCCCAGCAGAACGTGAGCGAATTATCAAGTTTGCTGGTCCAGATCACCATTTTTCATATCTCAGTTATTTTCAATTTTTTATCGACGACGGTTTGCCGCCGGGCTCTCTAGACGGCAAAACCGTTTTGATTGGTTTAGATTTGAAAGCTTTGCCAGGCATCTCGCAAAATCAAACTGATACTTTTGCCACTCCATTTTCAAGGTTTACTTCCAAGGCATCTCCTGGAGTGGAAGTTCACGCGAACTTGCTAAATAACCTGAGAAATAACGATTGGGTTGAAAATCCAGATCTTAGCCAGAAGCTATGCTACCTCGCAATAATGATGATTTTTTCTATTTTTTGTTGTGGAAAATTTCAGCCATTAAGGTCGGCAACGTTGCTTTTATCCGGGCAAGTAGCTTTTTTCATAATCAGCGTTTACCTTTGGAAAATTGGATATTTTCTTGCTTCGTTTATCAGCATACCATCTTTGACACTTACATACGTTGCATCCGGCGCACACGCCTATCTGACTGAAGGCCGCCAAAAGCAAATGCTCAAAAAAGCATTCTCTCAATATTTATCTCCAGATATGGTCAATACGCTTATCGCCGAACCTGATCGTCTTCAACTTGGCGGCGAAAAAAAGCTGATGACTATAATGTTTTGCGACGTGCGTGGCTTCACCTCAATATCAGAGAAGTTGAAAACACGTCCCGAAGTGCTCACCGACGTTATTAACACACTACTTACTGAATTAAGTCAAAAAATCCTTGAGACTGGTGGGACCATAGACAAATACATGGGCGATTGCATTATGGCGTTTTGGAATGCTCCGGTCCTAGACCCTATGCATGCAGAAAACGCTGTAAGAGCGGCAAGAGCGATGGCCTCGTCTGTGGATGAAATCAATCAGTTAATTGAGGAACGAGAAGGCGAAAACTTTGGTTTAAAGATTGGCATAGGTATCGCTACTGGCGAATGCGTTGTGGGGAATATGGGATCAAAACAACGCTTTGATTATACAGTATTAGGAGACGTAGTAAACTTAGCTTCACGCCTTGAAGGTCAAACAAAATCCTACGGCACCACAACAATCATTTGTAAAAATACTGCAACAACAATTGACGAAGAAACTCGTGATATTGTTGAAGTTGATAGGATCAGGGTTAAAGGCAAACTAGAGCCAGAAACTATTTTTGGTGTCTTTGATGCCGAACTATCGAATAATGAACATGCGGTTATTTCAAAATATCTATCAGAATTTAGAAAAGGAAATTTTGAAAAAGCCTTCAAGGCTATATCCACATCCATCCCAAATACCTCACCAATTTTGAAATACATCGAACTTATGACTGATCGACTACAAGGATTACGTGGAAAAAATGCTCCTCCAGATTGGGATGGCGTGTACACCGCTGAAACCAAATGATTATAAACTTTCTAAACACACTATAAATACTGGGCTCCGGGAACTGAAGCGATGTATGAAGAGCTAGAAAAGGTTCAACGTATCGTAAATGGTGGCGAATTAATTTTTGGGCCATCGGCAGAAGATATGAATGGATACTACTTAAAGCGTGGAACTGTTGCACTTGTTGATAATGAAGAGGATGTTAAACAAGCCGAAAAAAGAGCTGTAGTTACTTTGAAGGGACCAGTAATTATTAATATGCCTTCCCTTTTGAAAGAACTTCCGACCACTTTTTGGGCAGTCGCAGCTTCTACATCAATGGTTTATATTTTCCCTAGAGATGAATTCATGGAACTGTATAGCTCTGAAGATCCCTTCTTGACTGCTGTGAATGATTTTACTCTCGCCAGAATTGAAAAAACGCGACCAACACTAGGTCTGACCGAGGAAATACCGGAAACAAGTAATGATTGATAAACCAGTAAGTGTCGGGGTTGATAGAGGGGAATGGGTCTTCAAAGAGGGGGATCCCGGTGACGGACTTTATCTTATACGTTCCGGAATGATCCAAATAATAAAGCAATCGGGAGACAACAAATTAGCTTTGGCTACTTTATCAAAGGATGAAGTTTTTGGTGAAATAGCTATTTTTTCAGACAAGCCAAGAGTGGCTGGAGCAATTGCTTTGGTAAACTCCGACCTAACAATGGTTCCCAAGGAGTTCATTCGAGGCAAGTTTGATGCAGCGCATCCGTATTTTAAAATTGGATTAAAGTCACTATTCGCTTATCTCTCCTGATCAAACACAAATTAAATTTCTATTTCTTCACCTTGGCAGGCGATAAAAACATTCTGGTGTTTTGACCTCAAGGCGGCGCTATCTCTTTCTACGCCCGAATCAGTTTTGTTTGGTTCATGGTGAAAAAGGTAAATCACGGTTTGTTGTAACTCTTCTGATAATTTATGCAGGTCTGAAATACAAAAGTGACCCCAACCTCTTCTTGTTTGAATTTCATGGTCAGAATAAGTCGCATCTACTACCAATATTTTGGACGTGCCACAGAATTTGACTAAATCAGTTATTGTATTAGTGCCAACATTCTCCACGTCCGGTAAATAAACGATACTTTGTGCGCCATTGCTTAATTTGTAACCACAAACTCCTCCAGGATGAGGGAATAACTTTGTTTCAATTGAAAAACCATTTTCTTTAATTATTTCTTCGCCTGGCTCGAATTCGACGAAAGTCACATTTTTTCCCAAAATACTCAAATCAACTGGAAATAATGGTGGTGAAACCAGTTTTTGAAGTGCATCGAAACCTTTAATATTTTCAAAGTTCGGAAGGTACACTTTAATGTCAAAGCTCTTCGAAAATAGAGGTTGAAAAAAAGGAAAGCCTATTAGGTGATCAAAATGGTAGTGACTTATAAAAAGCCGAATCTCTTCCGTGTCAGGATTTTTTTGGGCGTCAGTTTCAAAATTAAGAATACCGTTACCTGCATCAAAGATGTAAGACACGCCATCAATGGCGATGCTCACACACGATGTTGAATTACCATACGATTTATGGGTGCCGCTCACTGGGACGCCCCCACGAGTGCCTAGAAATTTCAGCTTCAAAGATCCACCTCAGATTTAATCTAGCCTGCTCAGATCAGGACGTTCGATTTTTCGCTATTAATTAAGGTTTATTTTTTATACGCAAACAATGCGTCTATTGCGCGAATTCGTTCGTGGATCTGCCCAACACCTTCATATTATTATCCAGAAGCTTATTAATTATTTGAAAATCCACTGCCGAATCCAAACCAATTACCTGGTCTTGGGCCGGATTATCTTTATACATTATTTCAGACTTTAACTCTTCTGATAATTTTTGCCCAGTCGGCTGCGTCGGGACCTTGAAAAAAACCTACCCATCCAGAAAACACTGCCAACAATAACAAATACCAACGTGCATAATGAGCACTGTATTCAATCAGGATTACGACTTTTTATAGTGGCTGATTAATCTAGTTAGCCGATATTCATTTTTGATGAAAAAAGCCTTGATCATTTCTGTACGATATAGGGTTTTTCGAAATAAAGTATGAGTCAAGCTCTTTAGCCTTAACAAATCACACATAATCCCAAATAAAGCTTTGAATTTAAGTCACGATTTTCTATATTATAACAGTCGCTTGGGGTGCCCAGTTATCGAATCGGGCTGAGAAACACCCATAGAACCTGAACCAGGTCATACTGGCGGAGGAAAGCGGTCATCAGGTCAGCCTGAACCTAGTCAGGTCACCAATGACAGATTGCATTTTCCCTACCGCCCAATATGGCTATCCAAGCCGCATTGGAGGATTACATGCGTTATAGAACCGTATTGACAACCACAGTTGCAGCGCTTTCAACCGGCATGATGGTAGGACTTTCTGCTGCCTGTGCAGAAACACCTGTCTTGACGATTTACACCTATGAATCCTTTGCCTCTGAATGGGGACCCGGTCCAGCCATTGAAAAAGCGTTCGAGGCAGAATGCGCCTGCGATGTGAATTTTGTCGCACTGGACAGTTCTGTCGGGATCCTTGGCCGTGTACAGATCGAAGGCTCGTCTTCAAAGGCAGATATCGTTCTTGGACTGGATACAAGCCTCATGGCAACTGCGCGCAACACAGGCCTGCTTGCGCCGCACAATTTGAGCATGGCCGGGCGCAGCGCCCTTCCCGTTGCCTTTGTTGACGATGTATTTGTGCCATTTGACTGGGGGTATTTTGCATTTGTGTATAACAGTGAAACGCTGAGTAAGGTCCCGTCATCAATGCAAGCATTGCTGGATGCACCTGACGATTTGCGCATCGTCATTCAAGATCCGCGTACAGCAACGCCAGGACTGGGTCTGCTCTTGTGGGTAAAGTCTGTCTATGGGGATGATGCTGCCAAAGCTTGGGCGAAGCTGGAGCCAAAAATTGTTACAGTTACAAAGGGTTGGTGGGATTCCTACTCGATGTTCCAGGACGGCGAAGCTGATATGGTGCTTTCATATTCTACCTCGCCAGCCTACCACATGATTGTCGAGGACACAGACAAATACAAAGCAGCTGATTTTACCGAAGGCCACTACATGCAGATCGAGGTTGCTGCGATCCTGAAACAAGCACCGCAGCCAGAACTGGCAGCGCAATTCATGGATTTCATCCTGAGCGACGATTTCCAGTCAGTCATCCCGACCACAAACTGGATGTACCCTGCTGGCAAGGTCACCCTTCCCGATGCGTTTGGCAGCCTTATCACCCCGTCAACATCGCTGCTGTTTACCCCACAGGAAGTGGCTGCCAGTAAATCCACTTGGGTTGCCGAATGGCAGGCCGCTCTCAGCCAATAGGCACTAAATGGCAGTACAATGGAACAACCCTGGCAAGGCTGGCATTGCTGGCCTTGCCCTCGCCGCCGCACTCTTCGCGCTGGCGATCGCGGCCCTTGCCTCTCTGGCAAGAACAGCTGGAATGTCGACATCCGCATCGAGTGCTGATAACACCATCTACATTTTTCATATTGTCAGATTTACTCTGATACAAGCGGCAGCATCTGCCTTTCTGGCGCTGTTTGTGGCGATTCCAGTAGCTCGTAGCTGTTGGCGCAGAACATCATTTATATCTTCCAGGCTATTGCTTTTATTTACTTTTATACCTGTAATTCTGCCAACAACTGTCGCGGCAACCGGGTTGATTGGCGTTTGGGGGCAATCAGGATTGGTATCAGGACTGTTGATGGCTGCCGGCGGCAGTCGGTTGCCACCTATCTACGGGCTTGGCGCTGTCTTGCTGGCACATGTCTTTTTCAACGCCCCCTTAATGATGCGCGTATTGACAGGCGCGCTGGCCAGTATCCCTCAATCACATTGGCGGCAATCGGCACAATGGGGCCTTGGTGAATGGGCACGATTCAGTCTTATTGAATGGCCAGCGCTACGAAGGGTCATCCCCGGGTTGCTGGCACTGGTGTTCCTTCTGTGCTTCACCTCATTTGCATTGGTCTTAATGCTAGGAGGGGGACCGGCCGTGACGACCCTTGAAGTCAGCATATACACCACCCTGCGATTTGATTTCGACCTGTCTGGCGCTGCAAAGCTTGCCTGTTTGCAGTTGATAATATGTGCCATTGTTGTTGCCGGCCTGACAGCTTTTTCCGGACCGTCATGGGCCGCGGTCCCGGCCCGCCAGCACGCAATTGCACAACGCGGCGATTCCAGCCTAATCGCGCGCGGCACCGACGGCGTCGTCATGGTCGGCTTTGCAATTCTGGCGGTGCTGCCCGTTTTAGTGGTAATCGCCAAAGGACTTGGCCCACACATTATTACCGTCCTTTCATCACCTGCGTTCTGGCGCGCGGCCATTGCCTCGCTTGCCATTGCATTTACGTCGGGAATACTCGCGTCTGCCTTCGCATTATTGATGGCCATAGCACGCACGAGGCGTGCACGGTCAGGCAGATCCGTCTGGTGGTTAGATGTGTCCGTATCGCTGTATCTTGCGGTCTCGGCAATTGTTCTTGGCACCGGTCTGTTCATCCTGCTGCGACCCGTAGCCAGTCTGTTCACCCTAGCGCCGGCGCTTGTTCTGTTGGCGAATATGCTGGTGGCCCTGCCCTTTGCCTACCGCGTGATTGAAGGCCGGCTGGCCGCATTGGCGGCCACACATGATCGATTGTGCGCCGGCCTCGGCATTCGCGGCTATCGGCGTTTGCGCTGGATTACACTGCCAGCACTTGCGCCTGAACTCGGTTACGCTTCCGGCCTCAGCGCAGCGCTATCACTCGGCGATCTGACAGTTATTGCGCTTTTTGGCAGCCAGCAATTCCAGACCCTGCCCTGGTTGCTTTATCAGACAATGGCGCGCTACCGTTCAGGCGAAGCTGCGGCGCTGGCCTTGTTGCTCTTATGCTTGACCATTGCCATCTTCATGCTTTTCCAGTTCATGTCACGCAAAGTTGGAGAGCCCTTCCATGCTTGAGGTAAAGAACCTAACTTTTCTTCGGACGGAAACGCTGCATTTCAGCTTTGACTTTCATGTCCGGCCGGCCAGCATCCTTGCCGTGCAAGGGACCTCTGGCGTTGGCAAAACAACGCTGATGGACCTATTGGCAGGCTTTGAACGCCCTACCAGCGGCAGCATCAGTTGGAGCGGGACTGCCTTCCATAACGAAATGCCCTGGCATCGACCTGTAACGTCCGTTTTTCAGTCCGACAATTTGTTTGCACATCTGACCTGCCACCAGAATGTCAGTATTGGCCTCAATGACGGCTCGGTGGATGCACGGCAGATTGACGAAGCCTTTGTCCGGCTGGGTATCGACGGTCTTCAGTCGCGTCTCCCATCAGCTATTTCAGGCGGCCAACAACAACGCGTTACCCTGACCCGCGCTCTGTTGCGCAACCAACCAATCCTGCTACTGGATGAAAGTTTCAGCGCGCTTGACTGGGATACCCGCACTGGCTGTTTCGATGCCGTGCTGTCTTTATGTCAAGATCGTGGTATGGCTGTGCTTCTTGTTAGCCATGATGATCGTGACGCAGCCTATCTGGGCTGCGATGTCCTGTCTCTTGATTGACCAGCCATTATCTTCAATCAATAATTTGTTCTATCCGCATGCCAAAAGGCGGGGGCGAATCGAGGAAACCCCCGCCATCGCACATGATGGCGCAATCTTCTTTCAGTTTTTTAAAGAAAAACACCAGTGCTCGCGGATCCCTGCTAGTTGCTACCAGCCATTCCTGAGATGCGGTATTCGCTTCTATCTCAAAGGTACGTGACTGTTCAGACAGCACCAGACCACCACTGAAACCGATGACTCCCTCGAGTATCACTTCCTCGGCCCCGACAATAATGCTCACATCCATTGCGACAAGCGCGCTACGCATGACCTGTCGTGGTTCATGGCGGCCGATAACATAGCGGAGCTCATATGCGAGAACGGCAAAAATGACGTCATCATTATCTACATAAGTCGCCAATTCATCCAACAACACAAAATCATTACCCGTCAGCGCAAAGGCGTTAACCCCGATGATGGCTGCATGACATGCAACACATCCCAGCAGGCACCCATCGTATGGTAGTCCACCTTCCCGGCTGGTGATTTCTCAGGCTCTATCCATTTTCCTTCACGGGACAGGATGCGAAACCAAGCACCATATTTGTGATCGACCAAATGCTGCCAGGACCACCTCCAAAGGCGGTGATAATCCTGTCGATACCGTTCAACACCGGTATGGGTAAACAATCGCCATGCGGCGGCAATAGCCTCTGCATGTACCCAGAAATATTTGTGTGCATCGGCAAAGGACCCTTCTGGACTATAGCCATAGACAAGGCCGCCAAATTCACGATCCCACCCCTTTTCTATCGCCGTATCAAAGAGCCGCCGCGCCGCCTCGGGATACCAGTCTTCTGGTGCCAGCATATGCAACTGCATCAACAGCTTGGCCCATTCGATTTGATGCCCGGGTTGAAAGCCCCAAGGTTTGAACAGATCATCCGGCTTATCAATGTTATATTGCCAGTCGACATCCCAATCTGCGGTGTAATGCTCCCATATCTGGCCGTCTGCCTTGCCTGCAAGAACAATGCAGAATTGACGTGCCACCCGTTGGGCCCGCTTGAGGAACATCTGGTCCTTTGTAGCCTCATAGGCAGCGAGAAACGCTTCTACAGTATGCATGTTGGCATTCTGCCCACGATAGGGTGACAAATGGTTCAAACTTGAATCCCGCTCATCAGCATAAGCGCTGTGATCCGCCTCCCAGAAATGGGCCTCCATGAAGGCCCATACATCGTAAAGCGTTTCCCGGGCGCCAGCGATATCCAGCCTTGCCGCCCAGGATGCCGCTAGTATGACAAATGCATGTCCATAAGCCATGGCACGCCCGTCGTCGACTGCCCCATCTTTTAACTGCCATACATAATGGCCAGACGGTTGCAAATGATGACTCTGAAGAAATGCCATGCCATGCGCCGCCCAGTCGCGATAAACAACGTCTTTTGATTGCAAAAAAGCATTGCTGTAATTGAACACGAAACGCGTTGAGCTGACGAGGTGGCGGATCTGCCGGTCATAGATCGTGCCATCATCCAGAAAATGATGGAAAAATCCTCCCGCTGGATCCAGAGCATTTGACGCATAGAAGGCAAGAATCGAGTCGATATGCGTTTGAAGGAAAGCACGGGATTCAAAATCAGGAAATGCAGTGTCATTCATCACGCTGCCCTTCAAAATCTAATTGATACCACCGTTGCGGTTGCAGCATTCCCTCCAAATTCTGTTGCTAGGAATCGAATGGAAAGTACTCAGGGTATACGCATCACATTGTAAAAAACGGGGTCCCTCATTTAATGTATAACCCGATGGTTTGTCATGCTCTCGAAAGAGACATATCTCTTCGAAAGGTCGTGAATTGGTTATCAGAAATACCAAAATGTTGATTCAAGACATGATCATAGAGACTTCGATAATCGATCGAATATCTTAGATTTCTGTCGGCCATAGAGCTCAGCACGTTTTCTTCGCCTACCCAGCCGCCAGACACTTTCCCTCCAAGTAGAAGGTGTGGCGCTGCCATACCATGATCTGTTCCCTTCGAACCATTTTCATTAGCCCTGCGGCCAAATTCAGAATAAGTCATAATTAAACAATCATCCCAAATACCAATCTTTTTGAGTACAGACGCCGTACCAGCGATGCCTTCATCCAACTCTCGCAACAGATCTCTATGCGTCCAAAATTGGCTGATGTGTGTGTCAAAACTATCAATAGAAGCTTTCAATACCGGAATCTGAACGTCAGCCGCAATTAAATTGCAAATCTGGGAGAGTTGACCTCCTAAACTGCCGCGGCCAACCGCGAAACCTCCCATGTTATTTTTTAGCTTCGTCTGAAGCCGCCGCACTTTTGCAGAGTTATCGCAAGGCAGGCCCGCCTTCCGATTTGTTGTAGGATATAGGCTTCAACAAAACGGAAGGTGGTGAGCGCGACAGGATTCGAACCTGTGACCCAGTGATTAAAAGTCACTTGCTCTACCAACTGAGCTACGCGCCCTTTTAGAGACCTTAAAATGACCTAGTGACTTATAAACAAGAAGGTCACTTGGTCAGTTTCTTCAGCTTCTGAGGGGTATATAGGGGAGCATTTGCAGCCTGTCTACCCCTTTCTTTCCCGCAGTCCACATAGGGTTCCGTGTAGTTGGCGTGTGGTTTTAGGGTGTCCATGTGAAGGTGTCGTTATTGGACAATTTGTGTCCATGTGATATCCCTTGGTCACTTACTCCACGACAACTCATTCAAGCAAAAAGACCATGGAATTAGCAGGCGATCGCAGAGTTAGGTTCGAAGTAGCCACGCCAAACGGGCGTGACGACATCCAAGTAGACATGCCTGACGGCTCTATGGTTGTCCTCGATTACGAGGATGTCGGCCTGACAAAACAGGACATTCAAGCAAACGGCATTGCATCGCTGTTAAACGAGTTGATCGGCAAAGCACATTCGGAACTGGCTCAGACGCTTACCGACTTGGAAGAGGTCGCTGCAGATCGCAACCAACAGGTCGAGCAATGGAAACAAGATCGAACTTATTTAGCCAGCCAGTTGGCTCAGATTGAAAACGAA
>MDTC01168415.1_pt1 | contig 16453 bp, 15 predicted proteins | sample 811181 | NCBI WGS metagenome assembly MDTC01 (sample SAMN05326644, study PRJNA326480) | marine metagenome | isolation source: seawater | place: Pacific Ocean: North | collected 2011
CTTTATTGATCTAGTTACATACGACATTGGGTTAATTCTTACACCATTTTCTATTTTTATATTATCAACAATGCCACAGCCACCTCCAATTAAGCAATCTTCTCCGATGATGGTGCTGCCCGCTATAGCAGTTTTTGCCCCTATTATTGTGTTTTTACCAATTTCACAGTTATGAGCAATGTGAACTTGATTGTCTAATTTCACACCATTATTTAAAACTGTTTTACCTAATGAGCCTCTGTCTATTGTGCAGGCAGAACCAATTTCGACATCATCAGCCAATAAAAGGTTTCCTAAATGCTCAATTTTTTCCCAAGAATCATTATTTTTAGAAAATCCTAAGCCATCAGATCCTAAGACAGAGTTAGCATGAATTATGTTTTTTTGACCTAAAATTGTTGATGAATAGATAGTTACATTTGGATAAAGGTAGCTTTCCTGGCCAATCTCTACATTATTTCCAATAAAACAGCCCGGGCTAATTATCACTCCTTTGCCAATTTTTACATTTTGACCAATAAAGACATTTTTACCAACTTTAACGTCTTTTGAGGATGCAAAATCTTCAGATGTGTTTTCTATAAATGCATCTCTAATACCTTCGGCAAAGAGCTTAGTTAATCTGGCATAAGATAAATGTGGATCATCTACAACAATACAATCCCTTTGACATTTTTCTTTTAATTCCTTAGAAATAATAATTGCTGAAGCTGAAGAATTATCCAAGTCTTTTAAAAATTTTCTATTGTAGATGAAAGAAAGTGATCCTTCTTTAGCCTCTTTGAGAGAAGTTAAGTTATAAATTGTCTTTGAGGAATCACCAAAAATTTCACCCCCCAAATAATCAGCTAATTCTGATAACTTATATTTTTTTTTTGACAAGCCTAGCTATTTCTTTTGTTCTTTATTTATAAGGTCTACTACTTCAGGAGTTAAATTAATCTTATCATCGCTTCTATCAAAAGCTAATAAAGCTTGTGCATTCAAAAGCATTTTAATTTTTTTTGCTTTAATTAATTCATTGACAACTTTTTGAACTACTTCGGCTTGATCAGCTTGAAGCTTCTGAGTAACTTCTTGCTCTTTAGCTTGAATTTGTTGAGATAAAAGCTGAATGCTTTGAAATAATGTTTGAACTTTTTTTACAATATCCTCTTTTTCGGAATCTGATAGAGTTGATTCTTCTTTTTTTAATTTCTCAGCGAGTTTGAGTCTTTCATTATCTTTAGAGGATGCTTCATCAGTTAAGTCTTTATAATCATCTGAATCTCTTAGATCGTCAATTCTTTCTCTTGCAAGATCAGTACCTAAAAAAATCGCGTTGTAGTCAATAACTGCAATCCCTTCCAAGGAAAAAGATAAATTTCCAAAAAAAAGTACGGAAATAAAAAGCAAAATAATTTTAATTTTTTTCATAATAACTCCCTTAAAGATTCATTTTAATTCAAAAAGTAATGCAGTTTACCTTTTTGGTTAAGAATTATCCTATATTTTTTAAAATTGTGTACCTATTTCAAATTGGAAATTCTCAATCCTATCATCTGGAGTATCATTAAATACGCTTGCAAGTGCAAAGGATAATGGTCCTAACGCGGTAATCCAAGTAAATCCAAGTCCTATAGAATATCTTAGCTCAGATAAATCAAATTCATAGCAATTAATTTCGTAAGATTTACACTCTTCACTAAATACATTTCCATAATCAAGAAATATAGAGGCTCTTATCGATCTAGGATCAGGTAAAAAGTTTAAAGGCACGATTAAATCAAACCCTCCTGAAATACTATAAGGTCCTCCGATAGGCCTTTGATAGGTTGGAGTAAAGCCATTGTCATAAACTGCTTTAGGACCAAGGTAGTTTTGCTTAAACCCACGTACAGATCTCATTCCTCCCGCATAGAAGTTTTGATATGGTGGTGCAGTTTGAGTATCACCATATGCAAATAAATATCCAATGTTAGATCTATATCCAAAAATCAGTCCTCGAGATAAAGGTCTGAACAATTTGAGATTATGAGAAAATCTACCATAATTCAAATTACTACCTGGAAGGGTTAAAGAAAGCGAAATAGAATTACTAGATCCATTTGTTGGAAAAACTCCTCTGTCTAATGTAAATCTAGACCAGGATAATTGAGTAGAGTATGTCGCAAAACTTGAGCCTTCTGAATTGTAAAAATCTTGTAACTGTCTTGAGCTATAAATATTTGTCGCTAAATCTGTATTATCGGCGGATATGGATAATCCAACTGATTCTATTTCACTTATTGGAAGTTGAAACCTAACACTTCCTCCAAAGGAATCTGTGTTGTAAGCAGCAATATTAAAGCTTCCATAATCTGTTTTTCTAAAATACGCTCCATATCCAAGACCAATCCCTTCGATAGTGAAATACGGATTAAAAAAATCAAAAGAAATATCTTGACGCCATTTGCTGTAATTTATCCCAACTGATACAGAATTTCCCGTTCCAAATGCATTTTTTTCTGAATAATTTGCTCCCAAATTTAAACCATAAGCTCCATAACCTAGAGATCCTCCAATGGAACCTGAATATTGTTCTTCAACTTTAAAAATAATATCTATTTCGTCAGGCGAGCCTGGGACAGCTTCTTTTTCATAGTCAACGTTTTTAAAAAAACCAAGTCTATTCAATCTTAGTTTAGATGTCTCAATTAGGTTATTAGAAGCCCAGCTTTTTTCCATCTGCCTCATCTCTCTTCTTAAAACAATGTCATGAGTCCTTTCATTTCCTTGAAAAACAATTCTATTTACCATTGTTCTTTGTCCTTTATCGACAAATAGAGTTATTTGAACTGTTTTTTCTTCATCATTAACCTCTTTTGAAGATGCTACCTCTGCATTAGTGTATCCAAGTGACTCAAGGAAAGATTTAATCCTATCTTCGGAAAGCTTTACCAAACCATCAATGTAAATTTCATTAGTTGGAATAGTAATTAATGTAGAAATAATTTCTTCTCCAGTATCTAAATCTCCAGCAAGCTTTACATCGGTTACCTTATAAATGTCTCCTTCATCAATAGTTATGGTTAAAAAGATATCTTCTTTATTTTGTGAAATTGAAACAATTGATGAAAGGACTTCAAATTTTAAATAACCCTGATTTTTATATAAAGATTCGATTGACTCCAGATCTCCCCTTAAATTTTCTTTTGAATATTGCGTACCTCCTCCAAAGATCGATAACCAGTTTTTTTCTTTAAGTTTAAATTGTTCAAGTATTTCCTCATCGGTAAAAGTTTTGTTACCCACAATGTTAATTTTAACTAACGAAGAAGAAGCGCCTTCATCTATATTGACCGATAATTTGACTCTATTTTTAGGTAAATCTTCAGTTAATACTTCAACTTTTGAAGAATATTTTCCTTGTGAAGAATACTGCCTTTCAAGTTCAATACTTAAACTTTCAAAAACAGATCTTTTGTATAGAGCTCCAACAAATATTCCAGAATTCTTTAGGCCGTCTAAAAGAGCATCTGTTTTAATTGCTTTATTACCTTCAATTAAAATTTCATCAATTGTCGGCCTTTCTTGTAAATTTATTAGTAAAGCATTTCCATCTCTGCCCAGCTTGATATCATCAAACTTTCCAGTATCAAATATAGAAACCACTATTTCTTTATAGAGATCCTCCGTAATTATGTCTCCAATACTGACTGGCATCACTGCAAATACGCTACCTGCTGAAACCCTTTGCAAGCCAGATACTCTTATGTCTTCCAGAACCCAAGATTCCTCTTGAGATAAATACGTATTAGAAAAAAAGATTAAAAAAAGAATTAAAAATTTTGCTCTCATATTCAAAAGACAATTCTAAAGATATCATTAAAAAAAACGAATATAAAAATAAAGATAAGTATGACGCTTCCAACCTTATGAAAAAAAGTCAAAAGCTTTTCTGGTAAATCTCTTCCAATTATTCTCTCAATTGTGAGTATTAAAGCCTGTCCTCCGTCTAAAACAGGAAAAGGAAATAGGTTTACAATTCCTAAACTAATGCTTATGAAGGCCATCAAGAAGATAAAAGAATAAATTCCTCCATAAATAACTGATTCTCCTGCAAACTGGCCTATCATTACCGGGCCTCCCAAATTTTTGGGCGAAATCTCTCCAAATATTATTTTTTTAAAAAAAATTAATGAATTTTCTATAACTGAATAAGTTTGACTCAGGGAGTTCTGAAAGGATCTTATTACTCCAAATCTAACCAATTTCCTTGAATTGGACTTTAAAATAAAAGCAGAGCTAATTCCTACCTCCCAATTTAAAGAATCTTCAGAAAGTTTAGGTTTGATAATGAAAGTTTTTAAAGATTCTTGTCTTTCTACTAAAAAAGAAATTTTATTACCTTTTTCAAAATTAACCAGATATCTTATTTGAGACCAATCATAAATATTCTTTTCATTTATTTTAATAATTTTATCTCCAGTTTTAAGGCCTGCACTTTCTGCGGGACTTAAAGCAAGAACATTTCCAATAACTGGTTCAATTGGCGGAATTATGCCAAGTGAAAAAATTAAATTTTTTGGTTCTTCCTTACTTAACCAATCATTTATTTTTATTTTATATTGTTGAATTTCTTCTCCTCGCAATATTTTTATATTTAACGATCCTGAGTCTCCAAGGCGTTTTGAGAGAATCATCTGTGCTTCAGAAAAAGATGAAATTTCATTTCCATCAATATCTAAGATTAAATCATTTTTAATTAGTCCAGATGAAGCAGCCAATGAGTTTGGAACAATATCTCCAATAATTGGTGTAACTTTATAAATACCGTAAAGATTTATAGCGAAGAGTATAAATAGGGCAAATAAAAAGTTAAATAAGGGACCTCCTAAAGTAATAAGAATTTTTTGATAATATTTTTTAGATTCATAAGAATCAGTATTTTCCTCGCAATTTGAATTTTCTTCATTATTCATTTGTACGTATCCCCCAAAAGGGAGGACTCTCAGATTAAATACCGTATTGGATTTTGTTTCCCAACTACTAATTGATTTTCCAAATCCTATAGAAAAATCTGTAACTCGCACGCCAAACAATCTTGCAAAAGAAAAGTGACCTAACTCATGAATAAATACAATTATTGAGATAAGAATCAAGAAAGAAAAAATATATGTCAGGTAAATCATTTTATAAATGAGTTAAGGTTTTTATATATTATTTCTTTAAATTCGTTATTAAAATTTAGGATTGAATTTAATGATACAGACTTTAATTTTAAATTGTTTTTTACAGCGTAATTAAGAGTTGATGAAATAACTTTAAATATGTTTTCAAAAGTTATATCGCCTTTGATGAAGGCATTTACAGCAACCTCATTTGCTGCATTTAAGACAATTGGCATTCCATATCCATGATCTATTGCAAAATAAGCATAGTCAATTGAAGGAAATTTTTTTCTATTTATCTTTTTAAATGTAAGTTGAGATAGTTTGTTAATATCTATTTTATTTGAATTATTGCTAATAGTTTCAGGAAATCCTAGTCCATATAGAACTGGAATTTTCATATCTGGTTTCGCCATAGAGGCTAAAATAGTTCCATCGCAAAATTCTACCAAAGAGTGAATAAGTCCCTCAGGATGGATAATCGCATCAATTTTATTTTGGTCTATTTCAAATAAATATTTTGCCTCAATTATTTCTAAAGCTTTATTCATGAGGGTTGAAGAATCAATTGTTATTTTTTTACCCATCTTCCAAATTGGATGTTTAAGAGCTGCTTTTAAAGAAATTTTTTTGAATTGCGAAGCAGGGAGAGAATAAAAAGGACCACCAGAACACGTTAGAGTAATTTTAGATACGCTTTTTATAGGTCTGTTGTTGATGCTTTGATGAATTGCACAATGCTCAGAGTCGATAGGTATTATTTCAGAATTATGTTTTTTTGCGAGATCAATCAAATACTTGCCTGCCATTACTAATGGCTCTTTATTAGCTATTAAAACTTTCTTTCCCGATACAATTGAATGATGGATGAGCTCCAATCCATCAGAACCTGATATAGCTGCGATTACTGTATCTACTTCTGAACTCGAAATAAGCTCATAGAGCTCATTTTTTGATAATTTTCTATCTGAATAATTTTTATTTTTTGGATTTTCTAAATAAGTTTTTGCATTTTTGAATTTTTTTGATTGTTCGCATATCAATTGTTCATTTGAATAAGCTGCCAAACCAAGAACATCAAATATCTCTTTATTTTCATCAATAACTTTTATAGAGGATTTACCTACTGAGCCCGTTGAGCCTAATATAATAATCTTTTGCATTTAAATTAAAAAAGACTATTTAAATACAGAAAAAATGGAATGCAAAATAAATGACTATCTATCCTGTCCAAAACTCCACCATGTCCAGGTAGTAAATTTCCAAAATCTTTAATTTTCATTAATCTTTTTGTCTTGCTAGCAATCAGGTCTCCGATAATACTCATAACGGAGCAAAACACTAACAAAATAAATGTAAATATATAGCCCCATGAAATCAACATAGGACTTATTTCAATAAATTGAAAAGAAATTTGAATAATTTTTAAATCAAACTGATTTAAATAAGAGAAAAACAAGATAAAAGAAGCTGGGAAAAATGCTCCTGCCAAAAAACCTTCTAAAGTTTTATTTGGACTGATTTTGGGGAAAATTAGTGTTTTCCCAAAAAGTTTTCCAACAGATAAAGCTGAAACATCAGCTAATACTGAAATTAATATTGCTGTAAAAAATAAATTTCTAGAGAATGTTTCTGTGATTATGAATACCAGAATAATGTTTATAAAAATAAAGAAAACTATTATTCCTGTAAATAAATTTAATTTAACCTTAAGCTTGAGTATTTCGTATAAAGAAAATAAAAGTATTGAAACCAGAGTAATAGAGAATAAGAAATCATTTGAATAAAAAACAAAAAATAAGGCAAAAAACCCAAGAAATAATCCAGTTAATAGTCTTTTCATAATTTAACCAGATTTAGCTCCAAATTTTCTTTTTCTTTTAAAATAATCTTCACATGCCATCTGTAAATCATCTTTTTCAAAATCAGGCCAAAATTTGTCTGAAAAATATAGCTCTGAGTAAGAAGATTGCCAAAGATAAAAATTACTCAATCTTTTTTCACCTCCAGAGCGGATTATTAAATCTGGATCAGGAAATTCTTTAGTTTCAAGATTTTTCTCTAAATCACTTTCAGAAATTTCTTTTAATTTATTACTTGATATTGTCTTATTGATTGAATTAATGATATCCCACTTACCGCCATAACTTGCTGCGATAATTAAATTCAACTCTGGATTAGAATTTTCTGTTTCTTTAGATGACTTTTTAATCCTCTCAATTAACCTTCGGTTAAATCTTGATATATCTCCAATAAAGTTTAATTTTACTTTTTCTTCAATGAGCTTTGGGGTTTGCTCTTCTAAGGCATCAAAAAAGAGAGATACTAAATCATTAACTTCGGCAGTATCTCTAAGCCAATTTTCAGTACTAAAGGCAAATAAAGTTAGATAGTCTATTTTGTTTTCGAGAGCAAATTCTACTGCAAGCCTCGCTTTTTTAACCCCCTCTTTATGACCTTCTCTTGAAGAAATTCCTTTACTTTTTGCCCATCTATTATTTCCATCCATGATAATGGAAACATGGTTAAGGCTTTGTCTCATTTTTAAATTTCTAAAAGGTCTGATTCTTTTTTTTCAAGAAGATTTTCAATTTTTTCAATAAAGTCATCTGTAAGTTTTTGGATGATCTCCTCACCTCTTCTTAAGTCATCCTGAGAAATTTCTTTTTCATTACAAAATTCTTTTAAGATTGCATTAGCGTCTCTTCTCTGATTTCTTATTGATACTTTTGAATTTTCAGCTTCAGATTTAGCAACTTTGATTAAATCCCTTCGAGTTTCTTCAGTGAGCTCGGGGACGATCACTCTTATTACATCTCCAGAAGTAGCCGGTTGAAGGCCAATATCTGATGATTGAATCGCTTTTTCTATATTTTGAACCTGATCCTTTTCCCAAGGCACAATAGTGAGGGTCCTTGCATCCTCAACTGAAATATTACACATCTGATTTATAGGTGTATTAGAACCATAATATTCAATTTCCAAAGAATCTAGGATGGAGGGATTAGCTCTACCAGTTCTTATTCTTGAAAGTTTTTTTTCTAAAGAAGAAATGGTTTTGTTCATTTGCTCTTCAGCTTCTGATTTGGTTTCGTCTATCATGTTAGTTATATAAAAGTGTGAATATATGTACTCAATAAATAGTTGATATTAGAGCATTTTCTTTATTTGCATCAAAAAAATTCTGTATTAAGGCCAGAAACTAATTCTTAGCTTAAGATTTTTAAGAAATCTTTTGAAATAAGACATTATTTAGCCTTTAAGCTGAGATTTAACTTCTTCAGCAAAATCTTTTTTCTCAACTTCAATTCCCTCTCCAACCTCTAGTCTTACGAACGAGGATATTTTTGCGTTGGATTCAGATAAAAAAGTCTCAACAGTTTTTGAGGGATCTTTCACAAACGGTTGTTTAAGTAAGCTTACATCCGCAAGCTGCTTGCTCAACTTGCCTTCTATCATTTTTTCTTTAATTTCTTCAGGCTTGTCCTCTTTTTCCACTTGGGACCTAAAAATTTCTCTTTCAGAGTCAATGTAAGATGCATCAAGATCTTCTGGAGATATTACTAAAGGATTAGTTGCAGCAATATGCATAGCTATTTCTTTAGCAATATTTTTACTTCCTTCCTGGAGAGAAACTCCGGCGGCGATTTTATTATTAGAATGAATATATGTTTCTAAAATTTCTCCAGAAACTTTTTCTATCTTTCTTATTATTATGTTCTCTCCAATTTTTTGTACTAAGGACATTCTTTGTTCTTCCATAGATTTAGAAACCTCATTCAACAAGTCTTTGCTTGATGATTGTTCAAAAGATTTATTTAAAGTTGCTTCACAAAATTTTATAAAATTTTCATCTTTTGCAACGAAATCTGTTTCACAATTTACCTCAACAAGAATAATCTCATTGTTGACTATATTTGCCAGAATAACTCCTTCAACCGCAGTTCTTGATGCTTTTTTTTCTGCTTTTAAAGCGCTACTTTTTCTGAGATTTTTTATTGCATCGCCTAAATCGCCATTAGCATCTTGAAGAGCTTTTTTACACTCCATCATACCCAGACCAGTTTTTTCCCTAAGCTCTTTTACGTCTTGTGCTTTTATTGTCATTTAAAGCTCCTCAATTTTATCTTCGGTTTTTTCAATTTGATTCTCAGGCGAAATATCTTCTTGAGAAGAAGTTTTCTTTACTACAACAGGTCCATCTTTAGAGGTTCTAGGTGTTCCTGACATTTCAGCACCTTCTAAACATGCATTAGAAATAATTCTGGAAAGTAAAGAAATTGATCTTATAGCATCATCATTTCCGGGGATAATATAATCCACATCATCAGGATTAGAGTTAGTATCTACAATACCTATTATTGGGATTCCCATTTTTTTTGCTTCGGCTATGGCGATTTTTTCATTTTCAACATCAACAACAAACAGTGCTTCAGGAAGACCTCCGATATTTTTAATTCCACCAATAGACCTATCTAACTTTTCCATTTCTCTCTTAATACCTAAAACTTCTTTTTTTGTGAGGTTTTCAAATTTACCTTCTTCTTCTTGAGTATTTAAAATCTCTAATCTTCTTATTGATGATCTAACAGTTTTGTAGTTTGTAAGCATACCTCCAAGCCATCTGTAGTTAATGAAAGGCATGTTACATCTTTCAGCTTCTTCTTTAATGACTCTTCTAGCGGCTCTTTTAGTTCCAACGAAAAGAATACGGTTATTTGATGCTGAAAGTTTTTTGCAAAATTCAATAGCTGGAGTAAGACACTCCAAAGTTTTTTCTAGATTAATAATATGGACCTTGTTTCTATCTCCAAAAATATATTTTTCCATTTTTGGGTTCCAGAACCTGGTTTGATGACCGAAATGAACTCCGGCTTTTAACATTTGCTCTATGGAAATATCCATGAATTGCTCCTTTATCTTATAGCCCTAAGGCTGGGTTATTCCTCCTCGTGGCTAAGTATCAAACTAATATTGAGCAATATCAGCACCCTAATACTCTTTCCAATCGAGTGTGTATTTATATCCGTTTTAAACAGAACGCGAATTAGAACATACTAAGAAATGATAATAAAGAGTTTTTGCTAAGCTTTTAAAAGATCAGCCATTGAATAAATACCAGGATTTTTATCTTTCAGCGAAAGAGCTAAGTTTATACCTTCTCCAAATATTTCCCTGCTCAGAGCGTTGTGAGAGACAATAAATTCTTCATTGTTAATCGTGAAAGTCACTTCGTGCTTTCCAATGGATGACTTATCCCTAATTGACTCTATCTCTATTTCTAAAGGATTTAAGTTTTTTTGAATAAAATCTTTCAAATCAAGAGCAGTTCCGGATGGAGCGTCTTTTTTTTTCTCATGATGCGTTTCAATAATTTTTATTTCTAATTTAGACGATAAACTTTCATCATCTTGAAAATCGATATTATCACCCTTTTTTTTAATTAATTTAATTATAGGCATCAATATTTCTTTTTTGAAAAAAGCTATCCCTTCACTCAAGTTAGGAGCTTTTAGAACTGCAATTTCTTTTGCTAATCTGTTCAATTTATTTAACTGTTTTTGATGGTGTCCTGTCGAAGCAAGTACCAAAGGAATTTTATTTTTAAAGCAAAAATCATAAACGTTATCAAAATTCTCAGGGTCAGAAGCATCTATGACCATAAAATCACTTGTAACTTCAGTACTCAACTCTGATAAAGAAGATATCAAAGGTTTCTGAATATTATCAATTAACTTTCCTGAATAAGGATTATCTTTAGAACAGATTCCATATGTAACGTGATTATTCTTAGAGATAGATTTTCCTAATTTTCCAGTAGCTCCTACTAAGATTAATTTAGATAGTTCAGCTGAAGGGATAATAGATGTCATAAACTTTTAAAAAAATCTTTTGCTGAATTTATCCAAGAGCTCATTAAGGGTGAGTTTTCTTTATAAGACATATTAACTTTGAATTCGTTCAATAAATCTTTTTGTTTAGAATTCAAGTTTACTGGAACCTCTACAATAACTCTAACCAGGATATCTCCTACTCTGCCGCCTCTTAATGGTTTAACTCCTTTACCATTAAGTCTAAAAATTTTATGGCTTTGAGTACCAGATGGAATTTTAATCTTTGCTTTTCCGCCCAAAGTAGGAACTTCTATTGACCCACCAAGAGCAGCATCTACAAAATCTAAGGGAACCTCGCAGTAGAGATGCCTTCCATCCCTTTCAAAGATTGAGTGTTTTTTTACATTTATAGATATGTATAGATCTCCTCGATTACCTGCTCTTCCGTAATCGCCCTCTCCAGATAATCTAATTCTATCTTCATCATCAACTCCGGCAGGAATTTTTACGGAAAGCTTTTTATTCTTATTGATATAACCCACTCCACTACAAATGGAACAATTTGAATCATGAACTTCCCCTTCTCCTCTACAATGGGGACAGGTTTGCTGCATAGAAAAAAAGCCTTGTTGCTGTCGAATAACTCCAGCACCTCCACAATAAGAGCATCGGTTCCAAAGTCCGTTACATCTTTCTTTTGAGGGAATTTCTATATCCAAGGATTTACCAAAAACCGCTTCTTCAAGTGAAATTTCTAAACTGTAACTTAAATCGGAACCTCTTGAAGAAGCCCTCCCACCTGATGATCCGCCAAATATATCAGAAAAAATATCCCCAAAAATATCACTAAAAGCATCTGCAGCTCCCTGAGAACTTGAGAATGTGGAATTTACACCATCATGACCAAAGTTGTCATAAGTTTGCCTTTTTTGGTCATCGGACAAAATCTCGTAAGCTTCAGATAACTCCTTGAACTTTTCCGCTGCTTGGGAATCATCTGGATTTCTATCCGGATGATATTTCATTGCTAGTTTTCGATAGGCCTTTTTTAGCTCGTCCTTTCCAACAGATTTACTGACTCCTAATACATCATAATAATCTCTCTTGCTCATGATGTTTTAGAGATATCTTAGTTCTTCTCTTCTTTTACTTCTTCAAAGTCTGCATCAACAACATCATCACTAGATGAAGTATTATCATTTTCGGAATTGGAATCGTTTTGATTTTCTTGGGCGGACTGCTGTTGATCAGCATATAATCTTTGTGCTAAAGATGAAGAAGCGTCAGCAAGTGATTTGGTCTTTTCTTCTATATCATTCTTATCCTCTCCTTTTAAGGCCTCTTCTAAAGTGGAAATTGCACTTTCTATGTTTTCTTTTTCATCAGCCTCAACTTTATCCGCAGACTCTTCCAAAGTTTTTTTACAACCATGTATCAATGTATCAGCAGAGTTTCTGGCTTGAATAAGCTCTTCAAACTTCTTATCATCTTCAGCATTTGCCTCAGCATCCTGAACCATTTTTTCGATTTCTTCTTCAGATAAGCCGCTTGAAGCCTGAATTGTTATCGATTGCTCTTTATTAGTAGCTTTATCTTTTGCAGAGACATTCAAAATACCATTTGCATCTATATCAAAAGATACTTCAATCTGAGGCATTCCTCTTGGCGCAGCAGGTATGCCATCTAAATTAAATAAACCTAGTTGTTTGTTATCTTTCGCTTGCTTCCTCTCTCCTTGAACAACATTTACGGTAACCGCTGTTTGGTTGTCTTCAGCTGTCGAAAATATCTGAGATTTATTTGTTGGAATGGTTGTATTTTTTTCAATTAAAGGTGTCATTACCCCTCCCATGGTTTCGATTCCCAGAGTTAAGGGTGTTACATCTAATAGCAATATATCCGTAACATCGCCTGCTAAAACTGCCCCTTGAATTGCAGCTCCAGCAGCAACTGCCTCATCAGGGTTAATATCTTTTCTAGGCTCTTTTCCAAAGAATTCTTTAACCTTCTCTTGAACAAGGGGCATTCTTGTTTGACCCCCAACTAAGATAACATCACTTACTTGAGATGTAGAAAGTTTTGCATCCTTCAAAGCTATTTCTACTGGTTTTAAAGTTTTAGAAACTAGATCTCCTACTAAGGATTCAAGTTTTGCTCTAGTGAGCTTTAAAAGTAAGTGTTTTGGCCCTGATGAATCAGCAGTAATATAAGGAAGGTTGATCTCAGTTTGCTGATTTGAAGATAACTCTATCTTAGCTTTTTCTGCCGCTTCTTTTAATCTTTGAATTGCTGACGAATCCTGAGTAAGATCAAAGTTCTGTTCTTTTTTAAATTCTGCTACTAAGTGGTCTATAAGAACATTATCAAAGTCTTCTCCTCCTAAGGAAGTATCTCCATTCGTTGATAGAACTTCAAATTGCTTCTCGCCATCTATTTCAGCTAATTCAATAATGGATATATCAAAAGTACCTCCACCCAAATCATATACCGCAACTTTTTGATCGCCAGTTTTTTTGTCCATACCAAAAGCCAAAGCAGCTGCAGTAGGTTCGTTAATTATTCTTTTGACTTCAAGGCCGGCAATTTTTCCAGCATCTTTGGTTGCTTGTCTTTGAGAATCATTAAAATATGCTGGGACTGTAATAACAGCCTCTTTTATTTCATGTCCAAGGTAGTCTTCAGCTGACTTTTTCATTTTAGTCAAAACCTGAGCAGAAATTTGTTGGGGGGCAAGCTTTTCATTTTTTACTTCAACCCAAGCATCTCCATTATCTGCTTTCACAATTTTGAATGGTGTTGATTCAGCTTCTTTTTTAATTTCTCCATCGAATTTTCTCCCTATGAGTCTTTTAATAGCATATAGAGTATTTTCTGGATTAGTTACAGCCTGCCGCTTAGCGCTTTGTCCAACAATGGTCTCATTATCTGTATATGCAACAACAGACGGAGTTGTTCTATCTCCCTCCGAATTTTCAATTATTTTTGGTTTTCCACTTTCTAAAATTGCTACGCAAGAATTCGTAGTTCCAAGGTCTATACCTATTATTTTTGACATTTTAAGCTCCTTTTCATTTCCTTTCTTTTTTATGGGGTTAAAGAGAAAAAAAACAAGAAAAAACTAGATTTTATTGACTATTACTAATGCAGGTCTAATCACCCTATCTTGAATTTTGTAACCTTTTTGAATAACTTCTAAAATCTCATCAGCTTCTTTTCCCTTATCTTCTTTGATTGACAAGGCTTCATGAAAATTAGGATCAAATTTATTTCCTAAAGGATAAATTTCTTCAATATTATTATCTTTAAGAGCTTTAGAAATCTCCTTCAAGACAAGCTCTACAAGACTCCTTGGAACTTCTTCTTTGGCATGCTGTAAAGATCTTTCTAAATTATCTATAGGGGAGAGAAGATCTTTGGTTATAAGTTCTGCTGAAAAGGCTTTTGCCTTAAGAATTTCTTTTTGAGAATTTCTTCTAATGTTTTCAACTTCTGCATGAGATCTTAAAACTTTTTCTTCTAGAGATTTTATTACTTCTTCCAAAGCTTTTTTTTCAAACTCTTTATCCTCTTGAGGAGGATCATTTTCAAAAGTTATCTCTTCTTTTAGATCAGTGACATCATTTTTAAGATTTTTTTCTTGTTTTTTATTCTTTTTCATCTAAGGGTTTCACATATAAAACTAATTTATGGTCAACGATTTTATAACCATATTTTTTTGCTATCTTTTCCTGCTCTTTTTCAATTAAATCATTCTTAAATTCAATCACCTTTCCCGAATCCATGCATACCATGTGATCATGATGATCTTCAGATACAAGTTCATAAACAGAATAATTATCTTCAAAGTTTTGTTTCATCAATATCCTTGCGGATTCGAATTGAGTTAAAACTCTATATACCGTTGCTAGACCTACATCATCTCCAGCATCTCTTAATTTATTGTAAATATCTTCAGCACTTAGATGTCTTTCAGATGATTGTTCAAATATTTCCAATATTTTTACTCTAGGCAAGGTAACTTTAAGCCCAGCTTTTCTTAAATTTTTATCTTCGCTCATCTTAAAAAAATATGCTTAAATCCTGATGTGAAAATTTTTATCTTGCTTATTATTATAACCACTTTTTTTCTTAATTCCTGTGCAAGTAACTTTTACCAGGTTCCTGTTGCTCAGGGAAATATCATCAGTCCTTCTATGCTTGCTAAGTTAGAGACAGGACTAACTAAAGCTCAAGTAAGATTCATAATGGGAACGCCTTCTATTAAAGATCCTTTTAATTTGGATAGATGGGACTATATAGGATTTCAAATTGTCGGAGATAAAAAAAGTGCAGTTGTGCATTTAGTTATAATTTTCAAGGACAATAAACTCATTAAATTTAAAACTATCGCTGAAAATGAAGTTAATGAGAATCTAAAAGAAAAATCTATAATAGAGAGTACAAAAAAATCAGAAAGATAGAACTTGTAGAAATATATTTTAAAAACAAAATAAATACCCTAAACGAACCTTCTTTCATCTTTATATTTTCTTTAACAAACTCTCTTGGTAGCATCCATCCAACAAGGATAGCAATGAATAAACCGCCTAAAGGCAACATAATATTATTGGTAAAATAGTCTATAAATTCTAAGAAATTTAAATTCATGAATTTTATATCAGACCAAATATTAAAAGAGAAAATACTGCCTATTCCCAGAAGCCATATAAATATCCCTATTAAAAATACGATTGTTCTTCTTTTAATACCAAAAACTTCTTCCATCCATGCAGTAAAGGGTTCCAAAAGAGAGATAGCTGAACTTAAAGCTGCAATTGTAATCAGAATAAAAAAAATAATTGAAAATAAAGCGCCCATAGGTAAAGAATAAAAAGCTACGGGTAAGGTTTCAAAAATTAATCCTGGACCAGCTGAAACTTCTAAAGATGAATTACTAAAAACGATAGGAAAAATAGCAATTCCTGCAGATAAGGCAACAAAAGTATCCAATAAAATTATAGTTAAAACTGTCTTACCTATTTGTTGTTTGTCAGGCATGTAAGCTCCATAGGCCATAATAGCCCCCATACCAATAGATAAAGAAAAAAAAGCTTGACCCATTGCACTCAAGATTACATTAGGAGTTAATAATGAAAAATTCGGACTAAAAAGAAAAGAGATTGTGGCGTTTAAGTCTCCAGTTGATGCTGAATAAAAAGATAACAAAACTATAAACAAGAATAAAATGGGCATTAAAATATTCACAGATCTACCAATACCTTTTACAACTCCTGCGCCAACAATTAAGCAGGTAATAATTAAAAATAAAGAATGCCAAAAGATTAAGTTTAAAGGAGATGAAGATAGTTTGAAAAAATGTGCTGAGGAATATGAAGAAGGATTTTCCAAACCAGAAGGAAAAAGATTAAAAACATATGAGAAAGCCATTCCTGCAAAAACACTGTAGTAGGATAGAATCAAAATACCTGCCAAAGACCCTAATACTCC
>MDTC01091374.1_pt1 | contig 16451 bp, 26 predicted proteins | sample 811181 | NCBI WGS metagenome assembly MDTC01 (sample SAMN05326644, study PRJNA326480) | marine metagenome | isolation source: seawater | place: Pacific Ocean: North | collected 2011
TGTAACCTTTATCAAATTCAACTTGTTTTTCTAGAGCTATAATTCTATCTTCCAAGTCGTTTATTACTTTAATTTTCTTATCTAGTCTTTCGTGCACCGTTGAAAGCTCAGCTTGTAACGATGTAAATTCGGCAAAGAGAGTTCCTGCAGTAAATATTGCTGCTAAAAATCCCACTACGACCGACCAATTATTGGCCAAAAATTTATTCATATTATTATTTTCCACTATATTGCTGCGTTATATAGTTTAAAAATTTATTTATTCCTTTGGCCAAAAGCTTTTCCTGCTTCTGCTATACCAAAGGCTCCGAGTACAACCCAGACAAATGAATTATATATGTATTCATTTATTACTAAGTCTTTACCAAAGTACCCTGTAACTAGATCTGCAAATGCAAATACAACCATAATTACAAAGGCAGCGAAACCAACTACTGATTTTTCGTTGATATCGTTTTCATCTTTAAATAGATCCTTAAATGCCATCCATTTTCGTTTTAAATAGTTCATACACTAAAACAATTGATTGAAACGTTATTTAATATAAATAGTTTCTAAAATTGAAATCTTGAACCTACAGTGATAGCCCATGATAACGGTACACCTGGTCCAGTATTTCCTATTAAAGTACCTCCTATGTTAGCCTTAAATCTTTGAGTAAGGTTAAAGTCAAAGTTACTTCCTGCTATCCATGTACCATGATAATTACCTGTCGGGTACATTAGATTAATATCAAAAGTTATAGGAGTCATAGAATATGCAAGCATAGGAGAAATAGTTAATCTATCCCATTTCTTAAAATTAAAAGGTTTAGTACCAAATACAGTTAATGCTGCTGTTAATATTGGTTTACTATCTTGAAGGAATATAGACATACCAGTAATAGCCCATCCTCCTACAAATCCTTTCCATGCATTTTCTTTTTGACCCATATATACATCACTTATACCTGCTGTAGCAATATGAGTAGAAAACATTCTCATATATCCTGCTGATAAAGATTGTACCTTCATTACAGATCCTCTTCCATATGTTGTACCAAAATTATAATACTTACCAGTATCTTCGTCTAATACCATATTTTCTATAGGCCTATCATAATTAAAGAATACATGACTCTTTGATAAGTTCAAACTATATTGTTTTAAATTAGACCATATCATTGCATTAGCAGCATATGTATCTTCTCCTGTTAACGATGACTGAGAAAAGCCGAATGATGCAGCATTAGTTAATACTCCATCTATCATTTGCATAGTTACAAGATTGGCTGTAACAATAGGAGGTGCAAGTTTTCTTTCTCTCTCCTCTTCGTCTTCCTCTTCTTCATCCTCATTAGTGCTTTCCTCTTGTTCCTCATCTTCATCTTCATCTTCAGATTCCTCGTCGCTAGACTCCTCTTCATCTGATTCTTCCTCTGATTCCTCTTCTGAGCTCTCGTCAGATTCTTCTTCTGTTTGCTCATCCTCTTCTACTTCTTCAGATTCGCTTTCTTCTTCAGAGCTTTCCTCAGAGCTTTCGTCAGAGCCTTCACCCTCACCTTCTTCACTTTCCGAATTTTCATTGCTTTCAGATCCTTCTTCACTTGAATCAGATTCGGATTCTCCTGACGAATCACCATCGCCGCTATCTCCATCCCCAGAAGAGTTATCGTCACTTGATGAATTATCGTTATTATCCGAGGAATTATCCCCAGAGTTATCTTCACTCCCTCCGCTTCCGCTGTCGCCAGAAGTGTCTCCTCCCGAATCGTTTCCGGAATTATCTCCTCCTGAGTTATCATTTGAAGTACCTCCTGAATCCCCTCCTGAGCTATTGTTGCTCCCTGAGCCTGATCCTCCGGACTCATTTCCACTTCCTGAGCTTCCTGAAGAGCTTGATCCAGAAGAGCTTCCTGAGCTGCTGCTACTTGATCCATTTCCTGACGAAGATCCTGAGCTTGTTGATCCTGTTGATGTTGATCCTGTGTTTCCATTTGATGATGTATTAGTATTAGTTGTACCGGTATTAGTACTACCCGTATTCGTTGTACCAGTTGTACCAGTTGTTGTTGTTTGTGTAGTACCAGATGTTGCATTATTAGTTGCATTACTGGTAGCATTATTAGCCGCATTAGTAGCGTTAGTAGTGGCGTTCTGGGTAGTCTGTTGTGTAGTATTATTAGTAGCATTATTTGTAGAACAAGGTGATAATGCTTGCCACCATGCATATGTTTCTTCTAACCATCCTTGCAAAGTACCGTTAGAAAATTCAGCTGCAGTAAAGACTCTAGATCTATTATAATAGGCTACGACGGTAGAACCATTCATTTGTACGGTATAGACCATAGTCTGTCCTGTACATCTGTCAGTATAGGTCTGCACAAGGGCCTGTGAGTGGCCCTTGAACATCCCCATCGCAGCAATTACTATGAATAGTAACCATCTCATAACACTTAGTGATCAAATATTTTCTTTCTAATCATCCTTTTGACGATTTTAGCGACGGCCGTCTCCAATGCCTTTCGAGTACTAATACCAATCGATGATTGATTGAATTGTACCTCATCTAAATTTTGATCATTAAGTAGTGTTACTTCTCTAGTAGTTTTTGCGAGTCCTAATCCCGACCCAGTCATATATAGACCGGTCTGAGCATCTACCATTTTTACTTGTAGTCCTAATCTAGTAACGAGAGTATTCTTAACTCCGTCTTTTAGATTAATAGTTTCATCCTCAGATATAGAAAAATCATATATTTCAACATAAGCAAAATACCTTGCTAAAGTTATCTTACCTCTTATCTCTATTTCATTAGCTGTAAAGCCTTTCTGGGAAGCCTTGAATTGAATGACCATACGGTCTTTAATCTCATCTTTAGTTTCAACGAATTCAAATCTAAACGTTTCATCTAAAAATGCAACCGTAATATTCGTTAGACCTAAGCCTACACGATAGTCTCCTAATTCAGGATATTGTGTTAACAGATCATCTGTTAAACCTACGTTTAAAAGTGCTACTGGTACTGGATCACCGAAGTACTCTGGAATTGAGTATAACGAGGCCTGTCTCTCAAATTCCGCTTGATAATCCTCAGTAGTTGTCTTTCCAACGACTTGTCCATTTATTACCCCTATACTAAATAATAGTATAAAGAATAATCTAATAGCCAAGGGTATCGAAGACCCCGAACGTAGCATTGTTTAAGTCAGCTTCACCTGATAATAGCCCGTAGACTAATACAGTAAATCCAACAATAAACAATAGAAATAAGCCAGTTACCCAAACAAACAAAAAAGTTTGCCAAATTTTCCACAAAAGTGTTGGCTGTTCGAAAATTTCTTCATATATTAAAATGAAAGGGTTTGCGAATAATTTAATTACGTTACTCATAGTTAATAGTTTTTAAAGGTTACCACTCAAAAATTCTTTCATAACGAAGGCCTTGGTTTTGCGACAACCAGGGTCTTCTCTTTTAGATTACCAATCTATTCCTTCCTTTTTACGTTTCTCCGTTTCAGTTAATTTTTCTTTCGGTTTAACGTAAACTTTCTTGACGACGGTATCTTTCTTTTGTTCTGGAATATTGATAGTAATAGTAGGTCCCTCAACGTTTACATTTTGTTCTTGAGTTACCTCTACTGCTGCGTCATCTTCTACTCCAAAAAATTCTTCAATCTTATCAGTAAAAACAGTACCCAGAGTAGTTAATACTACCCCAGTACCTGCTATTATCTGATTTCTGACATTAGAAAAGAATCCTTTTTTTTCTTCTTTGCTCATTTTTAGTCAGTTAATTGCGATGGACTACATCCATCTGCATTTACATTATTAATTTCAGTTATCGGAGTATCTGGGCATTTATCTACTGCATTGATTACTCCATCTAAATCAAAGTCTTTAAGTCCTATATAAACATCTAAATCAGCATTCATTTGTTCTAGCATTGTTACTATACCTTGAACCTGTTCTTTAGTTGCTAATGTTTGAACTGTGGCAAAAATGCCATTAAGACTTATCCTTATCTCAGCTAACATATACATAATGTTTGCCCACTCGTTTCCTTCATCAGCCATTTTTTTAAGGTCGGCTAATGATGCAAGCATATTGCCCATAATTTCAGCTACGTTATCAGTCAGTTGTTCTGCTGAAGTCTGAGCTTCATTATAGGAAAGTAGAGCGTCATTATATTCATTTAGCGCTTCATTATAAAGTAATATATGAGCATTATACTCTTCCATTGCTTTATAATATAATTCCAATCCATCAGCTATACTTTGAAGATCTGCAACAATAGATGACATATCTTCTGTAATCTGCGGGATGTCTAATGCCTCGAATGAGTCTACTAAGTCACTCATCGATTCATTTAATTTTGCGAAACCTCTTTCCATTGATGGGTTTGCACAACCGAATAATAAAAGTACGGCTAATAGTGCGAAAACTTTTTTCATTTAACGTATTGTTAATTTTCTCTCGTGGATGACGTCCTGTCCACTTAATATGACTATTGTATAGTCACCGTCAAGGAGCGCTTTCGTATAAAATTTAGATACGTTATCTCCGATTTCAGCGTTAAATTTATTTTTAGATATTAATGTTTTAAAATGATTTCTTATCTCTAGAGTATATTGTCCCTCTGTTAATGTCTTGAAGTTCCATAATGAACCGTCTGTTATATCACTGCTTTGAAATTTTAATCCTTCCATTTCTAATATCTCTAACTGAGAATTAATAGGAGCAGAGATAAACTCATCATCTTTCATACAAGATACTGCAAGTATAGCGAATAGTAAGTAAGTTAGTTTCTTCATTATTGTATATTTAAATGTTGTTGTAATCCTTCTGTGCTTGCTGCATCAGTATTTCTTATACTTACTAATCCTGCAGCAGATGTAATTGTTTCTAATGGATCAAATACGATTGTCATTTTAGAATTCTGTGGTAGAGGATCTCCGTTTTGATTTACACTACCCATATTTACTATAGCATAATCTGCATTTCCAAAATTAGTAGTAGTATTACCTGTATCAAATACTACTTCCTTGAATTGTAATCTTGTAGCATCGTAATTTACTTTTAACTGTAATGCTGCTGTATCTTCAGATAAGATTTCGAATTCAACATGTACTTCTCCGTTATCTTTAATTTCAGTAACTAATGTAGCTTCAACTGTGGAATCAGATACTGCATATTGAGTCATTGATTTAGAAGTTAAAGGTGATGAATTAGCTATTGAATAAGTTACTCCTGAACCTGCAGCATTATCTTGTACTGTACCATGTGATAGGTTAGCATCTCCCCATAAAGCAGATTTATATGCTAGATTAATATCTCCATTTGATAAATCTAAAGTAAATCCTCCGTCTCCCATATCTGGTAAATCTTGATCTGTCCAGTTTTGTAATGTTAAAGCATTATATATTGCACTAGGAACTAATGCAAAGCCTGAGGTAAATTGATCCTCTATATACTTTGTAAATACATCTAGTACGTCTAATACATGTCCTAAAAGATCAAATGAATCTTGATCGTTTATAACTCCATCAACGTTAAAGTCAGTTGCTACATACTGAATAGGATGTTCATAAGCATTTCCTGTATCTCCATGTTCGAATCCTCCAGTCTCTTTTAATATTAATACAGCATCAGAAATTGTTATAGCATCATCTTTTAATTGTTGCCATTCTTCCTCTGTACCGTCCCAATCGAAAGTAATGTGATATGTTTCAGAAGAGCTATTAAAATAATCAGTTACATTTGCTTCTCCGTTAGCATCTAGATTTACTGTAGCAATCGTTTCATTATTCGCTCCTTTACCTAATGTAGCTTTAATTTTTGTAGCATCTACATTTGAACTAGTTTCTACTTTAATATATACGTTATTATCAAAATCTTCTAAAGGTACATTAGAGATAAATTGAGTTTCATGACCTCTTACTTTACCAATTGGATATGTATGTCCAGTATTGTTATCAGTAACTTTAGCCATTGTAACGTTAATTCCTTTTGTGAAATTAGCAGCATCTGTGGTTTTAGCTATAAAGTGAAGTTCAACGTAATCACCAGCAAATGCACTAGTATATTGAGATGTCCAGTGACCTACAGACCATCCAGAAGTAGAAGCATAATTTCCTCCTCCTCCAGACCATTGAGCCCATAAGTCATTTAGGTCATAGTTAGTGTTAGGGTTCCATTTTGTATTATCATAGAAGAATAAATTATTATTCGCTCCTGATACTTTCCATACTGGATCTAATAAAGTATAAGCATTTTTATTATACTCAACATCTGTGTGGATGTAAGTAACGTCATGGTCAGGGTTCAAATCAGTAATCTCTAGTCCAAAAACTAAAGTATCATTAACCTGAACTTTGGTTATGTCGTTTTCTCCAGCAGTAGTACCTCTAAACTCTAAACTTACGTCTATACCATCACCAGATGATTGACCTAAAGCTAAAGCAGGTACTAATAAAAGGGTTAAAAGTAGTTGTCTCATTTTTTTTTCATGTGTTTAGTCAGCTCAGGATACATTTCATATGCCCTATCTGAGAGCCATTTGTCAATTTTAATTATTATATTTAAAACTTTTTTCATAGTTTAAGTTTTTTTATTAAATCTTCACATAACTTTTTGATTGCTGAGGAAACATTTGCTTGGGAGAATTTACCTCCCTGATCTATGATTAGTGTAGCTGTTGATATGCTTTTAGCTGTTCCTTTAGCAACAGCTTTTTTTGGCTTTTTACCTTCTGCGGTATAAATGCCTCTTGCTACAATCTGATATACGTCTATATTTTTAGCGAATGCTGCTAACTGGACGTTATTTTTTTGAACATCAAAGTAGAGTAGTTCTACTTCTAATATGTTATTTGATTTTGGGTTGAGGTCGTAGCCGTAATCTTGGATGAGTTCTTCCAAAACATTAGTGACTCCGAAAGCAAGGTCTCGATTACCTGCCAGATCACCAATTACGATACTGTTTTGAACGTTACCTATTTTAATTTCTTGACCAATTAAGGAGAAACTGAATAGGAAACTAAATAAAAATAATAATAGTTTCATATAATTACTGCTTGCGACTGCAACAATTATGCAACGGTTACCACGAAACGATTCAATAGAACGCTTAAATCAATTATAAATATACCCTTACTAAAGAAAACTTAAAACCTTCTTACACTTTTCATAAAAAAAAGGGGGCTAAATGCCCCCTTCTAAGTCTGTGAGTTAGCTTTTGTTATATTACTTCTTTTTAATAATATGATATAATACAAAAGCACCTACTAATCCAAGTAAGCCTTCACCGCTCAACGAGCCTAAAATCGCCATAATGTTATCAACTACTGATACTTCTGGCCAGAATGGGATGTCCATTCCTTTGAACAGTACTTCAAATACCACACCAAGGGCGATAAAAGAGATACCTAGTTCAACGAATTTGTTGACCCATGAGCCAACCTTGTTTAATAAATCCATGTGATTGGGTTTTAGTTAGACAAAGCGTAACTGTCTGACTTGTATGAATAGAATTCCATGTATATAAATAGCAAAAAAAAATGGGATCTAATGATCCCACTTAAATTTCACTCGTACTCGTGTATTCCAGAATAACTATTCCTTGTCAAGCGATTGTATTTCTCTTGGGAGGAAATCTCCGTTGACATGTCCACATTCTCCGCATGCGAAGACTGGGATTGGGATGTATGCGGGTTTCGATTGACCCGTAAGTAATCCTGAGGCTTTTCTGAGTAAGAGCGTTTGGTCGAAATATTTTCCACCACACTCTTCACATAGTACCGGAACCGTTTGATTAAAGTCGACGTTAACATTTTGCATAACGGTGTTTTTACTTCTTAGGCTTTCTGCCAGGCTTCTTTCTAGTCACCTTTTTGACAACCTCTTTAGCATCGTCTACAATATCTTCAACTTTGTCTTTCGCTTCCTCAGCTACTTCTTTTGCAGATACTTTGATGTCTTTCAAATCAACATCTCCGTCTCCGTCTTGGTCTCCTTTCTTCCAAATGAAGTAACCAAATACTCCTAATGCAAGAACGGCTAAAATAATAATAACATTCATGAATAAAAAAATTAATTAATAATTATCGTTTATAATAAATATCTACGTTTTCCCAACGTAAGATAAAGGTTTCCAATATGTCCCATATTTTTTGGACATTCTATCATAGAAGGTTAATAAATCTTTAGCTCCAGTATTTTCTACCTCTTTATCATACTGCTCTTTAGTCATTTTAAGATTAAGTACGAAGCCTTTTTTTATATCTTCTAGTTTAGTTCTCTCATCTTTCTCAAAATCTTCATTCAGTCTCTTTATACGAGCTCTATCAATAGAAGTTTCTGAGTTAAACACACCATGGTCTACATCTCCGTCCGTCGTTCTACACTTCAGGAACTTATCATTTATAGTATGCTTTGCTAATTCAACTTCCCACAAATAAGGTCCTTGATCAAAGTCACCATTAGCTATTTTATCTCTAAAAGGTGCTCTTTTATCTAGCGGTTTATTTTTAAGAGTATAACCTCTCCACCACATAAATCTATCGTAAGGCTTTTTATAATATCTTTTACTAAGATAACCTTCGATCCATTTACGAGTTTGCTTAGGTTCATGCGGAAGTCTAATCATACTATAATATAAGATTAATTCTTCAGAAATCCAACTTTTTCAAAGAATTTTTGTGCTCTTATATTCCAGTCATCACAGTAAAGATTAATATAATCATATGGTATAAACTGTATACAGAACTGTACGAACTTTACTCCATACCCATCTGGTCTTCTAGGATTCACATACATATTGTATAAGTAATCCTTATCAAACCATACATGAGCTAAAGGTCCATCTTTATCTACTCCGATAAATAATATATGACCTTTATTACATCTTTCTTTAGCTTCTTCTAAATTCCACATATCATCCCAGTCGACATTAGAATTAAAAGAATCTATACTTGCTTGTACAGTATTTTCATAAGAACAAAGAGTATCTGAGCTAAGTAAATTAACACCTGCTAGATGTTCATAGCTTTTATTATTCTTAATATTATACCAAACTTTATTGTCTTGCACTTTTTAATATTCTAGCAGCTTCTAAAATAGACTCTTCTCTATACTTAGTTAGAATAGTATAAGCTTCTTTTTTAGCTCCTTCACTAATAATATAATTATCGATATTAGGTTTTGAAGGTTCTTTATCTTCTATAAGACCATCCTCTACCATTTCAAAATATTTCTTAACTGAATCACTCATAACACTTAAATTAAAAATTTATTATAATCACTATTTTTTAAAAATATAAGAAGTTGATATCTAACTCCTTTATCTAATTTATTATATTGTACATGTTGATATGTTTTATAACTTAACATTTGTCCTTTTTTACTATGAATAGTAGAATAAGTTAATCTATTATTCTTTCTAAAATCATCATAGATCTGAGTTTCACCATTATTAGAAAGCGATATATCAATAGTATCAACATACTGCTCTTTATCATTTAATGGCATACCTTTCAAGGATTCAACATGTCTATCGTAACCATGACCTTCTTCGTACTTAAATAAACCTATCCATAAATCATCCATATTAACAGGTTTGAATCTTTTAAAGATAGTATTATTTAAACGATCTTCCAACTCCTTATTATAAATTATAGGAGTATAATAAAATTTTCTACTATGGTCTATATGATCTATAGTAGCAGTAGCTTCTTTATAAAGTAAAGTATCTTTATTTTCTTCAATAATACTTTCACATAACTCATCAGATAAAAAATCATCATATCTTTCAAAGAACTTATCTTTTCTAAATTTACCTGCAACATAATATGTCCAACATATTTTATGTTCTGGTTTTAAATTAAGAGGATAATTTTTATCTCTGGTTAGTAAAGCTCTAACAAAATTTAAAGTAGATTCTTTTCTTATGGTAGGATATTCGTATATTGAAAGAATACAATTTTCATCAGCTACTAACTCAGCACATTTTTCGAAATACTTATACTTTCTTAAGTCATCACCGTAAGTATCCATAAAGATACCATCATACTTTTGACCAGCAGTTCTTAATTCCGGAATAACTAATTCCCAGTCACCCATCAAAACTTTAACGTTAGGTTTATCTTCTGCCCATTCTTGAGCTTTTCTATAAATCTGTTCGTTTATTTCAATGATCGTTAGTGACTTAACTCCTAACTCATAAAATTTATTAGCTGAGTATCCTAATCCAAAACCTACATCAAGTATGCAGGCATTAGGAGTATGTACTACTTTACAGAATTCTTCAGTTATATCTTTTGCGATTTTATCCATTACTATACCATCGTTAAGCATTCCATCGGCATTAACGAGTTGGATTCTATCGTCAGTGATATAAACTTCTCCTTTCACTAGCTCCAATTAAAATCTCTTCCCATATGTCCCCAGGTAGCAGTATTTGCAAATCCTGGTTTTCTCAGATCTAAGAAATTGATAATACCGCTAGGTGTAAGATTATAATCGTATCTACTTAATGAAGTTTGCTTACCATCAATAGTAGCAGTAGCTTGAATTGGTTTACTATAACCAATAGCATAAGATAATTCTACGAATACTTCCTTAGCTTTTTTCTTTTTAAGTAAATCTACAGCAATATATCTTGCCATATAAGCAGCTGATCTATCAACCTTAGTAGAATCTTTACCACTAAAAGCTCCTCCTCCCAAAGGTACTCTAGGTCCGTAATTATCTACTGCTAGTTTTCTACCAGTTACTCCTGCATCAGCATCAAATCCTCCTTGTTTCCAATCTCCTGCTGGGTTACAATGTAAAGATTTTATACTATATTTTTCTTTCTTAAAAAATGCTCTACAGATTTTCTCAAGTTCAGAAGCTGGAGCTAATTGAAATGAAGCTACAACATCTACTTTTTTACCTGTAATAGTTATTTGAGTTTTTCCATCGTACGGATACTCTTTGTATATCTCCCTATTTAATTTTCTAGCCAAGTAATACTCTTGAGGCATATATTCCTCATTGTCGTCACATGCATAACCTATCATAATACCTTGATCTCCTGCACCTCCTACATTAACTCCTTGAGCAATTTCAGGTGACTGAGCAGTAATATGAACTGTTATATTATCTGTTTCGATACCAGTAATAAGTCTACCAATTTCTTTAATTTGGTCTATTGTAATAGTAGGTCCGTTATATGTTATCTCTCCCGTGATAAATAACTTTCCATGTCCACCACATGTTTCAACTGCACATCTAACAAATGGATCTTTTTCTAAAAATAAGTCTAAGATAGCGTCTGATACTCTATCACATAACTTATCAGGGTGTTTCGGTGAAACTACCTCTGCTGTTCTTGTAATCATAAAAATCTTTCTTTAAATAACTTTTTAAAATTTTCAAAGCCTAAAGCGGCATTTTCTAGCCAGCGACTACTATCTCCATCGTCACTAACCCATTTATAACAATATAAGGATTTATTCTCTAATAAGCAACTTACTGCAATAGAATATATTTCCATATCTACTACATCACAAGTTTCTATTAAGTTTAAATATTGCTTTGTATACTCATCAATATTCTTATGAAAGAATGAATCAGTAGTAAAACATCTTAATTTAGCCATAGGATTAAATTCTATAGGATCAAAATCAACAGTACCGGCACCATCAAAGTCGTTTACTGCTGTTCCTATTTCTAAAACTTCTCCTACTTTATAATCCTGCACACTTCCACAAGACCCGAAATTTATAACTATATCAGGATCATATTGCTTGATTAGTCTTGTTGTATTAACTGCCGAATTAATTTTTCCTATTCCAGTTATATGGATAGGTACTCCATGTATATCAGTCTGACCATGTTCTAGATCAGTAGCTGATAGTAATAAAATTTTACTCATTTATTTTAATAGTATTTTTGTATCGTGATCTTTTATTAATCCGATATCTAAAAGGCAGATAGTATCTAATACTTCATAACCTGCTTCTACACATATTTCTTTAGCTGCTTCCATTGTACCGCCAGTAGCGAATACATCATCAACTATTATAACATTTCCTTGACCTCTCTCCATTTCAATAGTATCAGAACCGTATTCTAAATCATACTTAAATGATACTAAATTAGCTTGATTAGGAAGCTTACCTGGTTTACGAATCATTTTAAACCCTGAGTTTGTAATCCAAGCCATTGCCGTCCCGAATATAAATCCTCTTGATTCTATTCCGACTACATAATCTATTTTACTTAAATCAACTTCTAATAAATCAACCATGCCATTTATAGCATCCTCAAATGCTCTAGCATTCTGTAGTAAAGGTTGTATATCTTTGTAAATTATGCCTTTTTTTGGAAAGTCAGGCACCTCCTTTATAAAACTATTCAGATCCATTTTTATGCTTTACCTTTCTGGTATACTTCTTCTTGTTCTTCACTGGCGTAGGCATGCGCAACGCATGGTGCCACTCTTCTCTTGTCAGAGTTATTTTCTCTAATTTTTTCATTATTCCACTCTTCATTGAAGTACTTAAAATCTACCATATTCTAATATAAGAAATTTTATTATAAATAGCAAAAAAAAAGAGGGTTATTTACCCTCTCTTTTCTTAAGTTTATTTAATTCTTTTTGCCACATCTTTTGGGCCTCCTCTAGGGTTATTCCCCCAGCCTCGAGTTCGGCACGAATCTCAAAGTATTTTGCTTTCTTTAGATACTCGTACTGTTTTGTCTTGTTTTCGTCGATCTTGTCTTTAGGATCGCTGTTGGCATACACTCCGCTTATACAAAAGATAATAAGTAGTATAAGTCCTGCTAATTGCTTAAGTAACGTAGCTTTGTGGTATGCCTCATTCATACTAGGTATTCTCATAAGCGTACGTTTTATACTAATAAATAGCTAGTATTTCTTAAACTTCTCTTAAACTTGCCGTAATATTGCCGTAATATACGTTAAATAAAGGAATAACTAAATTTAAGAGGTCTTGGTGAAGGTTTTAATTTATTATCATAAACATATTTAAACTTTTCAAAAATTTGTTGTTGTTGATGAACATGAAGATGGTAATCTCTAGCTGATATTGGAAGATTATTAGTTGGTGACTGTTCTAATAATAATGTATCGTCTTGAAGTGTGTAGAGATTAGCACCTAAATCATCACAAAAAGTCTTAATAGCATTATAATGAAGGTAATAATACATCTCCATATTATTTTTCTCTGTAATAATAGGGTTAACTCTGTTACTATTAACACTTACTGTAGTCCAAGTAGGTCTAGAAGAATCAAAATACTCAAATCTATATGGATGAGGAAAAAATAAAAATACATTTTTTGGTCTAATCGTTCCCTTCAATCCATAAAATAAACGAAACCCAGTTCCGATACCGGCCCCGCCGACGCCCGCATTTAAAAAATTACCTCCTATATATTCATTCAGCTTCCAAGCCCATACATTCTCCAAATAATGTCCTATCCCGAGTGTATGACTACACCCTAAAAATAAATTCCCTTCTACCCCATCTACAAAATCTACAGGAGTTCGAAACCCCATATTATTCATTTTGTATTTGATTGGATACTGCAAGTAATGCTGCAGGCTTGGATCATTAGGGTCATTTTTTAACCTCTTATGAAAAGCTTCTGCTGTATCGGCAGGTATCCATTTAAGGGTTTTATTAGCTTTATCTTCTGTCCAATATTGTAGTTTATGACTTATATCCATAATAATAAATAAAAACCCTTCCGGAAAGGGAAGGGCTTATTAAATTCGCGCGTGGCGACTTCGTCGGAAGAGGAAAAACGCCCCCTACCTAACCGCCTCCATATTTGCTTTCTTATAAGGAGTAATCAACTTCTTGATCTCACCTGCTGCTTTTCTAGCTCTTGCTTGAGAAGCTTTAGTAGTTCCTGCATTATTTTCATCTAAGATTGCAAACTGTTCTGCGATTTGTTCAAATAATTCTTGTTTTGACATAATATTAATTAATTAAATTTAACCTAACAGCATTTGACTAGGATCCTGTCCTGCTGTATCTTTTTTCTCTTTACCTTTAGATACTACTGCTTCAGTAATCAATAATGTACCAGCTACTGATGCTGCATTTTCTAAGGCAAGTCTAGTTACTTTAGTAGGATCTATGATACCCTCTTCAAACATATTAACGTATTCATCTGTTCTAGGATTATAACCAGACCATTCATCCATTTGTACTTTTAATTGTTCTTCGATATCACCTACTATCTCTTTATCTAATCCTGCATTATCTAAAATCTTATAAAAAGGTTTTTCACAGGCATTAACTATAATATCATAACCGATAGCTTCATCACCGATTACGTTACCTTCTTGAAGGTCTGAGACTAAGGTTGCTGCTGCATTTAATAGTGCTACTCCTCCTCCAGGTAAAATACCTTCTTCTAAGGCGGCTTTGGTGGCATGCAATGCATCATCAACTCTATCCTTTTTCTCCTTCATTTCAACCTCGGTGTGCCCTCCAACATGTACTAAAGCAACACCACCAATAAACTTAGCCAACCTATCTTGTAACTTCTCTTTTTCATATGGTGAATTAGTCTCATCTATTTGAGTTCTAATTTCATCCACTCTTTGTTCTATCTTCTTTACATCTCCTTTCGCATCTATGATAGTACAAGTATCTTTTGTTACAGTTACTTTATTAGCTTTACCTAACCATTCAGGTTGAAACTTATCTAATCTCATTCCTTTTTCTTGAGAAATAACAGTTCCTCCGGTTAGTACTGCTATGTCTTCTAACATAGCTTTTTTTCTATCACCAAATTCAGGAGCTTTTACAGCTACTATAGGTAATATTCCTCTCATCTTATTCACTACCATAGTAGATAGTGCTTCTCCTTCTATATCGTCAGCAATTACTAATAATGATTTATTCTGTTGAGAGGCACCTTCTAAAATAGGTAGAAGCTCCTTAATCTGATTTAATCTCTTATCTGCAATTAAAATTAACGGATTGGAGAGAACAGCTGTCATGGTATTGTTATCGGTAACGAAGTAAGGAGACTTATAACCGCGATTGAATTGCATACCCTCTACTGTCTCAAGGTATGTTTCTCCTGTTTTGGATTCTTCTATCGTTACCACTCCGTCTTGGCCTACCTTGTCCATGGCAGTGGAAATTAACTCACCGACTTCTTTATCATTATTAGCTGAAATAGTCGCTACCTGTTTCAACTGTTCCTCATCCGTAATATCTTTTGAATATTCTTCTAAAGTATCTACAATTTTATTAACTGCTTTATCGATACCTCTTTTAACATCTACCACATTAGAGCCTTTTGCTCCTTCTATACTTGCTAGTCCTTGTGATAGTATTTCTTGTGCAAGCAAGGTTGAAGTAGTAGTACCATCACCTGCTTGTTCAGCAGTCTTAATAGCAGCTTGCTTTACTATTTGTGCTCCTAGGTTTTCTACTTTATTCTTTAATGTAATAGATCTAGCTACTGTAACTCCATCTTTAGTAGAAACTGGATTGCCTTGTTCTTGTTCAATAATAACATTTCTACCAGCTGGTCCTAATGTTGCAGTTACTGCATCAGCTAATTTATTTACACCATTAGCTAGAGTATTTCTAGCATTTTTTGAAAATGTGATTTTTTTAGTCATAGTATTCTGGGTCTACGGTTGATTTTACTTCTGGCTGCTCTTCTTTAATAACAGCTAGTATCTCTTTATCCTGAGCAATAAAATACTCATCTCCTTCAAAGTCTACTCTTAAAGTACCTATCTTAGGAACTAAAACAATATCTCCTACTCTACAAGATCTAACAGGGATTGATTTTCCGTACTCTGATAATCTACCAGGACCTACGGCAATGACTTCGCCCATTTCGGGTCTTTCTTTACCCATATCGGGTATGACAATAGAACCGTAAGTTTGTTCTCCTTCATCTATAGGCTTAACTATAATACGGTCGTTAGTTGGTTGTAATAACTTCTTGCTCATATAACTTAATTAATAATATTAATATAGTAAAAAAAATACAAAGATCAAACTCGAGATTGATTTATTTAGCTAATTTTAAGAGTTTTTAACTCCGACCCCTTAGCAAAAGGAATTTCGATCTGTAAAAGCCCTGAATTAAACGATGCACTTGCTTTCTTTAGATCAAATTTACTATCGATCTTCCAACCTAAATTGAATGATCTTTTTGCAATACCTTTATGGATGTAATCACAATCGTTAACTTCACAGCAAGCTGCGTCTTTAGCTTTATCGTAATTAATTCTTAAGATATTATCTTGAGTTTGTATTTCGATGTCTTCCTTTGAAATCCCTGTACAAGCGATGTCGAAGAAGAGTCCCTTCTCGTTCGTGTAAATGTCTACGGGATGTGGAATTTTGGTTTCTGCAAGCGGAGAATATTTGCTTGCGTCTTGGAAAAAATTTCTAACTAAAATGTCGAACGGTGTACGTTCATAA
>MDTC01083558.1_pt1 | contig 16450 bp, 16 predicted proteins | sample 811181 | NCBI WGS metagenome assembly MDTC01 (sample SAMN05326644, study PRJNA326480) | marine metagenome | isolation source: seawater | place: Pacific Ocean: North | collected 2011
CAGTTGCATTTTCTTTTACAGCTGATATTCGTACAAACGGTTGTGCATCGTTAGCAGATCGATAATTGCCGCCAAGGTTTATTGCACCACCAACATTAGCTGCGTAAGAGGTTGTATCTATAATTGATAAAGTATTTTTACCTGAACCGTGAATAGATGCTTGGTTGGCTGTACCACTTTGTGTTGTCGTACCCACCAATACCCTGCCCGAGCTATCAACAGTGACGCGCTGCGCTCCACCCGTAGCAATCGCTAACGAATCCGCTCCAGGTTGAAACAACCCACTATTTACATCACCATTAAACACAAGCGCAGGCGCACCCGCTGTCCCTGCTGTCAGGTCTAAAGCCTGATTAAATGTCCAACAATCAGTGCTATTAACCCAAGTGAGTGTTTTATCAGAGGCACCCTTTAGCGTGATGCCACCGCCGTCAGCCGTTGTATCTGAAGGGGTGGAAACCTTCCCGATTTCAATATTCTTGTCTTCAACTACAAGCGTGGTCGAATCGATTGTTGTTGTTGTGCCGTTGACAGTTAGATCGTTTGTAACCGTAAGGTTATTAGCAATCGTGATGTCATTGGCCAGCTTGGCACCAGTTACCGCATCATCTGCAAGCTTGGCAGTTGTGACCGAACCATCAGCCAGCCCAGCGCCTGACGCTGCACTTGTTATCCGACCCTGAGCGTCAACTGTGATGTCTGCTGTTGTGTAAGAACCTGCAGTGACACTTGTATTAGCAATCTTTGCTGCAGTTACAGCATCGTCTGCAATATCCGCAGTGGCTAGCGGGTAACTACTAATTGAAAATGCAGGTACATAAGCGAGAGCACTCCAAGCTGCAGTGCCATTGCCAACCTTAAATTTTTTGGTGTCAGTCTCGTATCCCAGCTCACCGTTTAGCAATACTGGATTTGCGCTAGTCCAAGCCGAAGCGGTATCCCGCCGCTGCTGCATTTGAACCCGAACGTTTGTAGCTGTCATGACTCGGCACCACCTGAATTGAGTATAAGGCTGGCGGCTGATGCAGGATCAGCATCATCCGAGTCCACGATAAATGGCGCAGTGCCTGAAAAGGCGTAACTACTAAAAGAGGCCAAGCTGTTTAACTGCGCAGGCTCGCCAATAAGGACATAAGATCCAGCAAGGGCTCCTGCCCCAAGTGCTACTAAAAACGAAACCGTTACGTTGTTATAAACACCGAAATGTTCTTCTTCTGGCGGCGAATTATAGCGATACGTTGAATCTGTCGGAACAACAGCAAGAGCACCCCAAAAAGAAGAATGATTGACACTAAACGATAAAGATGACCCACCCCGCGCAAAATAATGGTTTCTTATTTCCTCAACCGTTGAACTTAAAATGTTTTGAAAGCTAACAGTACAGGTGACATTGTCAGTCTTAAGACTGTGCCTAAAATAAACGCCTCCAACAGTCTTTGCGGCGGCCTCGGAAACATTCATCCCGCCTAACTCAAACGCGATTGAATCCGGGGAAATAGTAGGAAAGTCGGCCATGATTAGGTTAAGCTAGGTGGCTTTAATACAAGCTCAACAGACGCGGATGTTGAGCTTGCGCTGCTTTCACATTCTGGCGCAGCAGCATAGCGCCAAAGATAACCAGAAGGAATGCTTAAAGTCATGCCCTGCGTTGCCTCTGAAGGTAAATCAAAACCATAAAAAACACCGTTTAAAACATAATGACTAACTAAAGAAAATACCTCAACGTTTGTTAAAGCGGCATAGCTTAGCGTTAAAGTATGATTTAAAGTTGCATTGCTTTGTCGTACATAGTGCTGGTCTCCGTTTAACATTTGCAATTGAGAGCTGACCGCTTCCCCAGGGATCAAGACACGTTGCGAAGGTGGAACAATAAGAAAACTAGACACAATTAATTCCCTGGATAGTTTAAATTGCCTGGAACGGCGTCGTCTGGCACGTTTGACTGATCCACACCAGCCCAGCTTGTTACCGCGGTGACTGTATCGTTGCTAAATTCCCATCTCCCTTGGATTTGATACGTTGTGTTAGAACCGGTGGAGCATGTTACAAACATGCCATCAGAACAAGGATTTCCGTTAGCGCCATTGCCTATGCCTCCAAGAGCAAGGTTACCGCCGCTACATATCCCAGCCACTGCAAAAACTCCAGATCGCCACGGTACAGGCCCTGTTGAGACTGTTACAAATGTGCGCTGGCTTCCTGAATAATAGTCTATTAGGTTTGTGCCCAACTGACATCCGGCTAAACCCGTAATTGTTAGATAGCTTGAATACTGAGTCCATGGGCTTGTAACTGCAGTTACCGACAAAACTTGGCCAGCTTTTGTGACTGTTTGAGTGCCAATCCATCTTGCATACGAGAAAGCCCCAATGTCTGGTTGCAAGCCGGTGAGCGTATCTGATTGAATACAGACCGCATAACCGCCAGGCGCTCCCGGATCAGGACAACAGCCCTCTGCATATACGCTGACACCAGCCTCCATTGCGGCAGTTGAAACAACATAAGATTGAGCTACGCCGCTTGCCACTTGGGTAGCCTCTCCCGTAACGCTATCGAGTAAATACCACTTGATCAAAGGGTTGGCGCACCCAGGAGCAAAGGTTAAAGTGTCCCCAACTTTTGGCGTGCCAGTGTAGCCCTGAATTATTGGCGTGGGATCTGTAGTCTGTTCGTCATAAGGATCCGTAGGATTATTTATTGCTCCGGGCTGAGAAGAACCATCTGGAAAAGCATTGCCTGCGGAAGAACCGCCGCCGCCAACGTAATCAGGCGAACTAGGATCATCGATCCCCACAGGTGTCAACTCTTGATCTACCTCAGCAGGTGTTGGAGTCTTTGGGGTAACTCCAGTCCCGTCAAACGGCTCACGGCCAACATCTGGCAAGTCTGTTGAGGCAGTGTTTATATCACAAGTAAAGTTTTGCCTTCCAGCATCCAAAACAATCCCTGGCCCTGTCGCTCCATTAACATCCAATGCAACCACGCTCCGACCTTGTGAATCAATAGGGAAGTGCGTTAAATCGTAAGTAATTGGCCCTGTGCTTGTTTTTTCAATCCGATCGATTTCATACAAAAAATCGTGATATTCAACTTGATCTGCAGCAGTCTCACGCCGTAGCCTGACTCTCACGATATCGCCAACAGACAAAATACTTGAGTGACTACCTGGCCTCACTACAATGCGCAAATTGTGCATTATGTTTCGCCTGCGCGACAACATGTAGGTTCCAACTTTTACCGCGTGATTTTCATTAGTACAAAAAAGGCTTAAGTCATGCTGCTCAAAAGGTCCATTAGAAGACGTGCCTGAAAATTTAACGTTTGTAGTTCGTGCAAAGCCAATGTCTCCGCTTGGCTGCTCTCGCCACATCATTTGCATAATGACAGCGTTTCTTTCGCTCAAAGGGATGTATTGGATTTCAAAACCGTCCGGCAATAAGTCGGATTCAGTAAAGCCATATTTATAAGAAATTGTTGTTGTTTTGATTGTGTTGTTTGCATTAACTGGCAACGTTGGCCTAAAAGCAAATTTACCGTTTACTTTTGAAAATCTTAATAGGAAGAAATAAGAGTGAGCCTGCATCCAATCGCTAAGGTTTATTGATTGTTCTAGCTTGCCATTGTAGAAAAATGAATTTGTTTCGCAAAAATTAGCTGCGGACGTAAGCAAAGTGTTATCTATTAGGTCGCTTGGAACAGCAGAACTTTTTTCGATTAAATACTTTGCAAGATCAACAAAGTTGTCACTTGGCCCTAAAGTGTTATCAATAAGACGTGTAACTTTCATCCCTTCCCTGACAAAAGCGTGAATTTGCAGATTCCAATTGTCTAAATTAAAAATTCTATGCTCAAAGCTAACAACAGTTATGTTGTCATAGCTGCCAGAAGTGCCGCAGTATTCAGGGAAGTTATGAATAACATGATCTGTGGTAACAAAACCAAGATAGTTTTGAACGGCTGCAGTTTGATAATGATAAACCTTCCCAATGTCTTTTAAATAATATGACTGCCCCGATTGGGCGGTGGTTGGCAAAGAAGACCCTGTGATTGAGCCTGTTAAGTAATTATCAATAAAATTGCCGGGAACCCACGTCCCAGCTCTCCTGTCATAGGTTTGCGCATAAGTCCCACGTTTACATTCACCAAAGAACATATCATTCAGCTTTAGTGGGTTCATGTCGCCTTCACTTATCACAAGGCAAAGTTTTATGTCTACAAACTCTTGCCCCCTAACAGCCTGAGATAGAACAGTGCCGCTTTGGTCAAAAGTTTCTGAAGCAACAATTATAGAAACGTTATTCTCATATCTTGCCTCTGTTGCTTTTGGGCTTACAAAAACGCCTCCATTGTTATTTCTTCTGCGACAAAAAACAATTGGAACAGGCTCGCCAATCTTTGCGACCTGCTGAGGCCCGGTAAGACTTGAAGAAGCATCTGCGGCGCTCTCTTTGTTTGGAGACGTGACAGCCCCAGACTGATAGGGCAACAACTGAAGCGGGTCAGAAACCTGAATTGTCATTGTCTTAAAGGTGAGCCAATTAATGAAGTGCTATAGGTGCGCGGTGGGACTTGAGAACCTACAGGGGACAAGACTGTTCCTAAACCAATTTGAAGATCAATAAAGGATCCGCCTAAGTCTAAGACCTGCCCCAAGTGCGAAGCAACGACTGTGTAAGTTGTTGGCGCTACGCTTTGAGAATCATACGCACTAAATTCGTACAAAGTCACTTCACACAGACTCAAGCTCGCCTGCGCTTCTGAAAATGCACTTATAACCGTGCTGGTGGCTGGAACGCTAATTGTTAGTTCATTACCGCCAGGCGCGGCACTTTCGCTAATACCTCCAAACTCAAAAGGGAAAAACTCCCAAGTTTGAGACAAGAAACTGAGTGACGTGTTGACATAATAGTTTTGCCAACGCACATAAGTTGTTGCGCCGCTAAAAACACGCAATGTAGCCATCTGAGATCTGCTCATCCTGCAACCCCCTGAAAGCGGCGGCCGCCATAGCTGCGTTGATTTCTATACATCTGGGAACTGAACTGCTTAAGAGCCCCTTCAAGGTCTCGCACTGTCACGTAATTTTTGCCCTCTTGCTGCATTACTGGGCCGGTTGTAACTTGCACTGTCGTGTTGCCTGCCCCTCCGCTTCCACTGCCCGCATTAACCACGCCACCCTCAGCAAAACCAGGGATGGCACCAATCCCGCGACGGCCTGCCATCCAATTTTTTGCAAACCCAGAGGCTTTGCTTTGGGGAACAATATATTCAGATTCGCCACCTTCCCCGACCATTGCAAGAGTCGGACCATTAACCACACCACCCTTCGCAAACTGCGGCACAGTCATTCGCGGAATCAAAGGGATATCTGGCGTTGGCAATCGGTTATAACCAGAAATTAACCGATTGATTAAGCTAATTGCAAAATTTATCTTGCTGGCTACTGTTTGCAATACTGAGTTAAAAATACTTTTTACAAAGTTAACCACAGCAAGGAATGGCGCTTTCACTGCATCAGCAATCTTTTTGAACATAGAAACCAAATCATCGATTAAGCCTTTGCCAAATTTGAGCACTGGTTTAACGTAAAAATTCATATAAAATTTTGCTGCTGCTTTCAAGAGGCCCCCGACAACTTTAAAACCTGCTTTAAAGAAGTCCCCAATTGCTTTGAGCGCGTCACCTATTTGATCACGAAAAGCATAGATAGCAACGCCAGCGGCGACAAGTAACGCAACCCAGCCGACAGGGCCAGAAAACACACCCACAAGGATCGCAGCGACACCTTTAAGCGCTCCCCCAATTCCCAAAATAGCGGGGAGCCAGCCTGCAATTGTGGCGCCTATTTTTAAGACCGCAAGACCTTTCAAAAGAGTTACGGCGGCGCCAATTAAAGGAGCAAGCAAAAGAAATGCACCGCCCAAAAGCGTGACTGATGCAATCAACGTTTGTAATGGCTGTGGCAGAGAAGTGAATGCAGTAACAAGCGTTTCAATCACACCGACTAAAGCCTCAAGGGCAGGGACAACAGCAACCAACAAACGCTGCCCTAAATCCCCGAGCTTTTCCTGCATCTTTTCAATCCGATCATTGAAAACTGCGGCTCTGTCTGCAAACTCTTGGGTCATCGCTGTGCTCATGTTGCGCACAGCATCACCGCCAGCATTTAAAAGCGGGATTAATTCAGAACCAATCCGAGTGCCAAAAACAGCAGAGGCAAGCGCCGCCTTTTCCGTGCCATCAGCCATCTGCTCAAATCGATCTGAAATATCCAGAAACACGTCATCAGCAGCCCTAACTTTCCCATTAACGTCTTTCACCGAAACGCCGAGCCGCTGGAAAGCGTCAAAGGCTGGACCCTTAGCTTTTTGCCCAGCGTCATCAATATTTTTCGTCAATGCAGGGAATGCACGCTCTAGGCTTTGAATGCTGGTATCGCTTAGCTCTGCTACCTTGCGGAACTTGTCTAGCATCGGCGCTGCGATGCCGGTTCGCTGAGACAACTTCGACATTGAGTCAGCAGCGTCTAAGCCGCTCTTTGCAAATCTTGCCAAGCCAGCAACGGCGACAACACCAACAAAACCACGCAAAGCATTAATTGCCCTGCCAGATGTTTGCTGCAGCCGCGTCATGGCTGTGCTTGTTTTATTACTTGCCTTCTCTACTCCGCCAAGGCCCTTGCGTAATCCCGCAAGCTGCTGTTCCCCGACAACATTCGCCTTAATAGTTAAAGACGTTGCCATGTCGAGAGCCATTATTTCTCGCGCTTGTTTAGTGTCTCGATCAGTCTACCTTCAATGACCTGCAGGTCATCCAGTACCGCCAAGGGATCATCAAAACCCATCAGCTCAACGCACCAACGCACTGCCGAATAATCAAACCCAATCAATGCGCCCATAGCTGTCCGCCATTGGGTCTGGACTTTTAGGAACAAAGAAACGGCAGGCCATGCCGATGGAATCACTTCAAAGTGTTCAATCGGCTCAGCATTATCCAAAATCTCAATCCCCAGAGCTTTGGCGTGCTCTGCCGTCTCGTCAACAACTGCGCCACCGGCCCAATAGTCAGCGGCGCCAATTAGTTTTTTCTTTTCTCCTCAACCAGAGAAAGAAAATACGCTTCAATAATTGTTGAGGCCAACATTGGCACGTCAAGCAACTTGGCCTTTACAGCAGAGCTATAAGGCACTTCTTCGCCGTCGCCATCTTGAATGCCTTCCCATCCAACCAATACCTCATCAGCCACTGAAATGTCGCTGATCGATTGGCTTTCGTCTCCATCAGAACGTTTTTGAGCCTGCTCTTGAATCTCAGCAATTCTTGTTTGAGATAAACGCGCAAACTCAGCAACAAAATCAGACCTTACCCTTTTACCCCCATTCCCTGGCTGCCGAAAAACGACAGGCCAGGTGTATGAATCAGAAGCTTTAAGGACAAAGGCCATTAGGTGTAAGCAAGGGAAACCTCATCATTACCTGCGCTGCCTGGAACTGCAACATAGGGGAGGTTAAGCATCATTATGCCATCAGAATCGCTGTAGGAAGGGTTTCCAATGTCGCAAGTGGACGCGGTAAATGTGATGATGTTCCCCGCAACTTGACCGTGCTGGAATGAGATCGAACCGGTCGCATCAGTGTTGGCGACACTGAAGTAATCCTTTTGTGCCAGTGTTGGGGCTTCGATCACGCACTCACCAGCCGGGGCACGGTTTGTGATGTTGACAGACTTGGTGCTGCCAACCAACTCACGAAAAACAACCTCATTGGCAATGTCAAAGCTGAATGATTCCAGCGATGCTGCATAGCCCAGAACAGAAAGGCTTGTTGTATTGCCAGCCTTGAAAATATCAGGGGTGTCCTGATTGCTGTACGTGGTGCTAGGCGATGCCGTATCAGTCGGCGCAACATAGTTGCCAGTCATCGTGAAGCTAATGACCGGGATCTCACCAACGCTTGCATTCAAGTTGAATGTTCCACGGCAGCCGGTCATCTTATGGCGGATGCCATCAGCGAAAACATAAATTGTGCTGCTTCCGAAAGACGTTGAGACCGGTGCATACGTGACGCTTGTGGATGCAACGACGGTGGAAGCAAGCCCGCAAGACTTCAAAAGAGCGTCATATTTTGGAGCGGTGCCAGCCGTTCCAGAGCCAGCAAACTCAACCTCAAAGGTAAGTTCAACCCGACTGTTGCCTAGCAGTTGATCACTGTTGCCTAGATAGTCACGGATCAAATCGCGGCTAACGGTGTCGGCCTGAATTGGCGTAAAATCAATGTTGCGAACCAAGACCGCATCAGTTCCGGCAGGTGTCGCGTCAGAGTTGTAAGTAGATTCGGCAGCCACCACAATGAGCTGCCTCCGGGTGAGCTTTGCCATTAGAAGTCAAGAAAAAGCACTTGCTTTTATTTTAGCCTCTCTACCCAGCCGACAAGTCTGTGACAGTTGTTCGATATTTAATCAGATAATTCATTGAGATCACGCCAGCGGGCTGATCAGCCTCAATGATTTCAAATCCAACCGCTCTTGGTTCAATGTCCAAGGCGTAGCCACCCAAGGTGTTGTCTGCTGTGATTTTGCTGTGTATGTCATCAACAATTGGATCCGCTGCCTGATCAGGGAGAGAAGACCTGACAATGACAGAAATCCTTACTGACAAACGCCAATCAAGGCGATCAAGTCTCAAGCTGTATTCAGGATCATCACTGATTGGTTCAATGACAATGGCAGGGCTCTCAGCCCTAGCAATTGCCTCAACACGGCTCCTGTAGATGCGCGAGCCAACCTGCACAGTTCCGGCAAGGCTTGTGGCAATGTCTGCCAGGATTGATTCCCGCTTGGTCGTCATGTTTTCTGCAGTGAGATTTCTATAAGCAAGCCATCATCAATCGGCCGCACCTCACGCACCGTGTAATCGACGGAATCAACGGTGATGGCATCGCCTCTTAAAAGAGACCCAAAATCGGAAGTCTTCGCCGTGGCTGTGTAATCAGTGCTTAAGACCATGCCGTTTGCTAACACTTCGCCCGGCTGATCAAGGATCACATTGGCTGTTGTAGATCCTGCAGTTGCAGAAACAGCAAAAGGATCGTCTAAGAACACGCCGAGATCAGTTGTAAGAAAATCAGCTAGCGGCATTGGCTTTTGGTTTGCGTTTTGCTTTTGGCTTAGCAGGTGCTTCGCCTTCAACGGCTTTGCCCATGCGGATCAAAAGATCACCATCGGCGTCGCTTAGTTCATAGCTTTGACCAGCCTCAAGGGCTTGGCCGCTGGCCATGACTGCTTTGGTGCAAATGACTTTCATAAAAAAAAAGGGGCCGTTTCCGGCCCCTGTGATCATCAAGCGGTGGTGATGTCTTCGATCGATGCGAAGGCAGAAGCCTGGCGCACGGCAACATCAAAGGTAAGGATGCCACGAACTGATGTCAGTGCTTTTGCAAAGTCATCAGAGTCAGTGCCAACGGTGATTTCTAGGCCGTTGCCGTAGAAACCAATCATGGCTTGGCTGAAGTCGCCAGCAACCATGGCGGAACAAACGCTGGAGCTAGTGCCCTTCGTCAAGTTAGAAGGAACGGCGTTTGTCATTGCCAAGGGATAACCGTTAAGAGTCAAAGGCGTTGGGCCACGACCAATAGCGGAAAGATCCGAGTTGTAAAGGAAAGCGCCATCGCCAGCGGCTGAACCACCTGCGCGAAGCTTCTTCAGTCCGCCAATCACCTTGCCGTTGGTGACATAGGCCATGTTGGGGCCGAACGCGTTGTCTTCGGTGATGGCGGTTTCTAGATCAACCACTTTTTCAAGGTTCAATGAGCCACCGTTGGTTCCCATCGCAACGGATCCAATGCCGGAAGTGTTGCGAATACCTGTTGGCTGGCCGGAAGAACCGGAACCATTCAGGATCGCAGCATCAACAGCAGTGTTGATTCCGTCAGTCAGATCACGGCGAACAAGCTCTTCAATACCAGGGGTGGCCTGAAGCAAGGTCTGGCGGCTGTACTTAGACAGGGCCGCCAGGTTTTTTGGCGACATTGTTATTTGATCGAAGACCGACTCACTTTGCGTGATGGCAGTTGTCTCAGAAGACAAGTAGTAGGTGCTGGAAACACCAGAGCGGCGAGGAATTGCAACATCACCAACCAAGCCGGTCAGGGTGCGAACGCCCAGGCCAACTACAGGTGAAGCATTGCGCAGGGCTTCGATGAAGTCTTCCGACAAAAGGTCGGTTGCAACAAGATTGCCGCCTGTGCCAGCAGACGACGTGACGTAAGTCGCGCGTTGTGACAGGGCAGAGAATGGAACAAAGAACGACCGCTCACCTGTGGCACTCAGGCCAGAGGAACGAATAACTTCCTGACTCAACTCACGGCAAAGACCAGCGCCATGAGAGGACCAATCACCAGTGATCAAGGCGCGGACGCCATCCATCAATTGATAACGCTCTTGGGTCTGCTGACCAAGATCAACAGGGGCAACACTTTCGACAGGCTTAGAGCCAATCTTTTCAAGAACAGCGGCGCGGGCAACATCAATGCTGCTGCCGTTTTCAACTAGCTGATCGGCAAGTTCACGCATTTCGTGTTTGCCGCAAAGCTCTTGAATGTTTTTGATGCGGGTACGCTCTGATGAGGCAGCCTTTTTGGAAGCCTCATCGCGCACCACGTTGAGATCGGGTGCTGTTGACATTTGATTCTCAGAATCGGGTTGTGTGAGTGGTGCGACGCGAGCCGCAGAATCAACCTCAGTGGCTGTTTCTTTGTCCATTGTAGTGTCTGAAAGCAAAGATCTCCCCACGCCAATGCTTGGGTCAGCAGCGACACTTACAACGCTAATTTCGTAGGGCTCCCACGAAGTTGCAACAAATTCGTTGTTGCGCTCTTCCATGTCTTTGATTCGATAACCAAAGGAGATGTTCCGCATTATTCCGTCTTTAACGTCCGCTAAAACCTCTTGCGCAAAAGAGTTACGGCTAAAGCGAACACGGCTGACGCCTTTCTTTTTGTCGTTGTCAAGGTAAGCACGCTCGACAACTCCAATGGGTCGGTCCATATCATGATTAAACAAAAGCGGGGCGCCGTCGTTCAATCTGCTCAAATCTGCAGCGCCTTCGTCATGGCTCAGCACTTCTGAACCAAACGAACGCTCAACCGGATATTCAGAGCTAAAGCTGAACTCTATAACTCTGTCTTCCTGCTCTTCAAACTGAGTTTCTCCAGCTCGTTTCAGCAATGCAGGAGCAGAACGCAACGCATTGATTTTGGTAAGCGTTGAAAAGCGATGCCCAGACTTAACGTCTGTCGCTTCAAAGCCCTCATCTGTTTCGCGATAAACAGTGATCAACGCGGCAGGATCATCTTCATCACCATTAATAGTGAACTCAGATCCAGGCACATCGATTGAACCGTCTCGCTCGATCCTGTCAATCTTGCCCCTAGCCGTACCGCCGGAGCTGTCCCATTGAACAAAATCACCAACGCTTAATTCATCAGGCTCTGCCCTGTTCGCAATGTCATCAGTCATTGGTAAATCACGAATATCTTTGATTCTATCCGCCTTCGCCGTTGACCACACCTGGCCAGCATCTCCGCCCCATGCAGCCCATGCCACGCGACCGTTTGAGGGGTAGCCATCCTCTCCAGGTGAAAAACCTTCGCCCTGCTTGTCAACTTCATGGCGGGCAAACCATGCGGACATAGCAATCACAACATCACCAGATAATTCGTTGCCGCTCAGGATCTGAGTTGCACGCCGTGCCGCCACTTCTGTGCCGCCAGATTCACCCTCAGACTTCCATTCCCGATACCGCTGAGCCTCTTCTTTCATGCCCTTGGTGGGCATTAAGTCGATCTCTGTGCCGTTAATAGTTGCCACTTTCTTCTTCCCCTACGTTCTCCGCATCATCGCCTGATGGCGGTGGGGTATCCCCAAATGCGTCGATCGTATTGATTGGCTTGTACTGGCTAGCGCCGGAGCCGTTGACCGCTGATGGGTCAGTGTCCGTGATGATGTTCATCTCGTCGAGCTTGGCTAGCTCTGCCTGACGGGCAACAAGCAATTCATCCAAATCGCCGCCATTTTCAGCGACACAATCGGCAAGAGTTTTGAACCCGCTGCGAACCGCTGCCTTTTGTGCGGCTATTTCTTTTTGAGGGTCAACGTAGGAATAACCACGGAAGACCCAGCGAACGGCTTCATAACGTTCGGGCTCGGTTTCGTAAGTAGGGAGATTTAAGGCCCCACTAAGCACCGCCATCTCAAGCCAAGCCTCATAAATAGGCTGATAGAACTGCTCACGCATCAACTGTTGGATTGACCGCCAGTTATCGCGATCCTGCAGCAAGGCCAGCCGTGATGAGCTGTAGTTGCTTTGTGAATAATCGTTACTAATCGTTTCGTAACTGCACCCAACGCCAGAAGCCAGGGCTCTTAGCTGCGCTCTAAGGAATGGCTCATACTCCCCAGACGGTGAATCCATGTCTGGAATACTGACGCTTTCACCCGGCTGCAAATACTTGAACTGCCCAGGCTCAAATCCTGAAACACGCTCGTTGTCATAAACCTCACCGCCTGGATCAAGCTCACCTTCTGGAGATGTGATGAATCCCATCAATGCAGAACTGGCACGAGCACGTACAACGCTGGCCTGTTCCCATCCATCTAAGTGGTGCATCCTCTGCATTCCACTAGCTAGCCAAGGCACCCCACGGGTTTGGCCTGGTCTGCCCGACGCACGATCAAATAAATGAACAACATCTTTGGCCGGGACAATGATGTGGCGGCGTTCTTTTGGTTGCGTTGGGAATGCAGTATCCCCAGGATGATGGCTTAAAAACGCATAATTCAAGGCGCGACCAAAGCGGTCAATTTCAATCCCCATGCGCCACACAGACCCAGCCGTGCGGGCTGGACTCTGATAATCCTCGTCTAGCTGATCTGCCTCAAGGATCTCAAGCGCAAAGTTAACTTTACTGCGCCCAAACTTTTGGCGAACAACACGCACGAAAACTTCGCCGCTTTCGCACATTGACGAAACAGCAAGCTTTTCAATATCGGCAAAGCACAGTTGCCCTGCTGTGTTGCAGCTATCTTTGCGGCCCCAGTTTGACCAAGCTTTTTCAATTTGCTCATTCAATCTGGTGTCGAGCTTGCCGCCGCGCTGCCTTCTGATTTGCGCTTGCAACCTGACGCCAGTTCCAACAACAGAATTACGAACAACGCGAACCGTTGATTTCGCGTAATCGTTATCACGCACAAGCTGACGCGAACGAGAACGCAAACGCTTAAGGCTGCCTTTGATCTCTTGATCTGCAGAAGTCACAGAAGTGACCCAATCGTTAGTCAGTCGGTTTGACTGCGCACCGCCAAACATTCGTGCCCTTGGCTTAGGCATTGGCTCAGGATTTGAGCGCCATAATTCACGCCATGCAGATAGAACGCCCATGTCAGAACCTCACGTAGAGAGAATGGGGATCGCCCAAACCGTTTGCGATCATTGCGGCCTTTCGCTCTCTTGCAACAATAGCTTTCAATTGACTTTCACGTAATACAAGATCCGGCATATCGATCTTTGTGAAAGATCGGCCTGCGATTGTGTATGACTTCACCTTGTCAGAAACGATCTGACGAATCGCCGTCGTTACCGCGTCGAGATCTTGCTCTGCCTGTGTGCGGCCATCAAATGCCCCAGGCTGTCCGGTATAAGCAAGGCTTGAAAAAACCTCTATACGTCCACTGCCAAGCGTAAACTTTTCCGAGCCCTTAGATGCCTCAGCGTAAAAGTACCAATCCCCGGCATCAAAACCAGCGCTATCAGTCGCGCTAATACTGAACTCCCACCCTGTGCCATAAGACGTGCCTGTGACTGTATGGCCTTCGTGATTCGTGTTTGTCCTTAGGTAGTAGACAAGAGAATAATTACCACTGCCACTTGTAATGCTTTCGTTTAACGGCCCTGTGGCTCCATCATCTCGCCACTTGACGGTAGTCCCTGCATAAATCTGTTTTGGGATGTTCACGTCACCAAGTGTTCACGAACGACTTCACCGGCTTCGCCGGTTTATTGCTTGATTTTAGCGGCTTATTGCCCCCTGATTCCAATTTCTCACGCAAGTTTTCCCACATCGTCAACTTTGGCAGCCGCCTGGAATACAACAACATGGCGGCATAGGCATAGACAAAACAATCGAGCGCCTCGTTTCTTGCTGATGCTTTCTTGACATATTCCCTGATTGGAAAGCCTCTGTGAAAACGTAAGCGCATTTTCTCGCTCGTTAGCTGTTGAAAATACTCATGATCAGCAGCCAAGCCGAAGTTAATGCTGCCTAAGCCTTCCTTGTGCCGCATACGACCAAACAACGTGGTTTTGATCGTGTCAGTGCCAAGCATGTATAAAGTCACGCCTTTTTTAACAGTCCGACCACGCCAGTTCACATCAACCTTGCTGCCCTTGCCTAGCGCCGCGCTGTTGCGCTTGCTGCTGCCCTTAATTGGGACAACACCCTGCCGAATCCTGTCGCGGCAATAGTTATAGGTTTCATGCGTTGCGTGGCCGCCGGAGTCAATCGCCATCTGAGAAATAGTCAGATGTTTCCCGCCGTCTGTGTCCCATTCAGTTTTAAGGACTTGATCCAACTGGCCCCAAACCTCAACAGACGTAGGGTCGCCCATCAGTTTTTGATGCCAGATCAACCAAGCTGTTTCTCCTGCGCCCCATCCCCACACCGACACTTCAAGCCGATCATCTTGGCAATCGACGCCAGCGCAAAGCAGCACAACGCCTTCGGGGCAGGTGCCCGGCTTGTACTCCAAACGCTTCGCCATCAAACCATCAGCATTCACCTGAGCTGCGTAATCCTCAGAAAACGTCTCGGCCAACCTTGTATTAACAAAGGTTCGTAATGCTGCCGGGTCAGTCTTGGCCCGCAAGAAATCCTCAGCCAATTGACTCCAGCTTGCCCAGCCCAGCGGGCTATATAAACCATTTAGCTGAAAACCTGCTGTCTTCCCGTCAAACGGTGCATGATTCCGCCACTCACCCTGTGGCAAGAATCGCGTCTTGTGGTGCTCTTCAAAACGTTCCTTGCAATGCTCGCATTCATATTTCGCCGTCTCAGGTTTGCCCTTGTCCCATTTCAGCCGCGGCCACTGCAGATGTTGAAACTCTCCACAGGCTGGACAAGGCACGTAGTAGTAACGCCGATCAGAATTGAGAAACTCAGTCTCGATACGGCTGAAGTCTTTAACAGTCGGCGTTGATGTCAACAAGATCTTGCGCCGTGAAAATGTCGTCGTTCTTCTTTCCGCAAGGCTTACAGGATCACCCTCTCCCTGGATCTCCTGCATCGCGTCGATCTCATCCATAAACAAGAATCGACAAGGCGCAGACCTAAGACCAGTTGCAGAATTGGCACCCGTCAGCAACATGATCCCGCCAGGAAACTCTTTGGCAAACATCGTGTTGCCGCTATCCCTTGACCTGGCCGGTGCAATCTTCCTGGCCAATCTTGGCGTGTCCTGAATCATGCTTTCCAGCCTCTGCTTTGACAGACGCTTGGCCATCTCAATTGTTGGCTGCACGCACAACATCGGCCCCGGTGCATGGTCGATCACATAACCCAAAAAGTTGCTGCCCGCTTCAGTCTTCCCAGACTGAGCGCTGAACATCATCACCACGCGCTGCACAGGATGATCGCTCGACAAGCAATCCATTGGCTCACGTAAATACGGCGTTCGATCCGTACGCCACAACCCCGGCTCTGCACTCGCCTTGCTGCTCAGCCTTCGATACTTATCAGACCATTCGGAAACAGTCAGTGGCTGTTCAGGTCGTAGCCCTTCTAAAAAACCGGCGCGGTATGGATTAAGCATCACACAGCTCAATCAAACATTGCCTGTGCTCCTGCACCAACATCTGATGGATGCGTGACGCATCAGTCTCGCCCGCCAACTCATTGCTCAAACGATCAGCAAGGTTTGCCAATGACTCGCGCACCGCTCGCGCCATTGCAAAGCTCTCTTTCTGCACCACATCAGCAGGAACCAAATCTTTCAACTGCTGATCCATCTTGATCTTCGCCAACTCAGCGTCATAAAACTCCTTTCTCGCTCGGCTTACATTCAGCAGCGGGATCTCATCCTCTGCCATCTTTTCAACCTGTGGAATCACCGCAGGTTTTTGAATCCCTTTGGTGTCTTGCGAGTTCAGCACCCACAGCTCCAAAGCCATTTTATCGTCGATCATCCGGCGCCCGTTAACCTCCTTAACAGCTCCGTCGAGCCTTCCAGATTTCACGGCGTTTGTCACTGCTGGCCTTGATACGCCTTTGATCTCGGCAAATTTTGCAAACGTCACAAACATCAGCGGCTTCCTCTTGTTAACTGGCAGTTAACTCTATCGGGATCCAGGTTAACAGCGGTTAACTTCTGGCGCTAAATAAAAAACGAGCGTATGAACGACC
>MDTC01267143.1_pt1 | contig 16450 bp, 15 predicted proteins | sample 811181 | NCBI WGS metagenome assembly MDTC01 (sample SAMN05326644, study PRJNA326480) | marine metagenome | isolation source: seawater | place: Pacific Ocean: North | collected 2011
CATAGGGAGAAAATTATGAGTGATGTATATGTATTAGGCGTTGATATGATTAAATTTGGCAGATTTCCCGATAGAACTGTTCCAGATTTAGGTGCTGAAGCTGCTCTCATGGCACTAGATGATGCGGGGCTAAATATTGGGAATATGGAAGCTTTTTATTGTGGAAACTTAGGTCAGGCAAACGCTATGGTTGGACAAAGAATTCTCCAAGAAATTGGGCAGACTGGGATTCCAGTGGTTAATTGCGCAAACGCCTGTGCTACAGGGGCGACCGCATTTAGAGAAGCTTGGACTTCAATAAAAGCAGGATTATATGACGTTGTGCTAGCAGTAGGAGTTGAACAAATGGGTACAGGGCTATTAGGTGGTTCTGGTGGAGGAGTTGGAATACCTAAAGAAGGTTTATTAGGCTCTGGGACCATGCCTGCTGTTTTTGCTGAAGCTGGTATGGAACATGCAAGGCAATATGGAACTACGTTTGAGCAATTTGCAAAAATATCAGTGAAAAATCACCATCATTCAACAATGAATCCAAAGGCCAGATATCAGATTGAAACACCGCTAGATGAGGTCATGAATGCTGAAATGATTTCTTATCCCAATACTAAACTTATGTGCTCAGTGAATGTCGATGGTGCTGCAGCAGCAGTCTTAGTTTCTGAAAAGAAAGCCAAGGAACTAGGAATGCAAAGAGCAGTCAGAATTAAAGCATCAGTGATGACAAGTGATCCTTTTCAAGAGAGAGATTTGGTGATGCCTGATGTTAATTCATGCACAAGAAAAGCTGCGGCAGAGGCTTACGAAATGGCAGGCCTTGATTCAAGTGATATAGACCTTGTTGAACTTCATGATTGTTTTGCCACGGCAGAAATGCTCCACTATGAAAACCTTGGTCTGTGCGAAGATGGCGGAGCAGGAAGATTGATAGATGATGGAGAAGTGGAGCTAGGCGGAAGAATACCTGTCAATGTTTCTGGAGGACTTCTTTCTAAGGGCCATCCACTGGGTGCCACTGGGATAGCAAATATTTATGAAGTCTGCACTCATTTAAGAGGTGAAGCTGGTGATCGACAAGTAGAGAATGCAAAGATAGGCATGACACACGTGATTGGGTTAGGAAGTGCCTGCGGTATACACATTCTAGAAAAAGTTTAGAGCTTAATGCTGATAGGTGTAGTTAGCGACACTCACAATAACTTAAAAAACATTGACCAAATCATCTCTTTATTTAACAAGGAGGGGGTAGAAGTTGTTATTCATACTGGTGATATTGCAAACGCTAAAGCATTAAGAAAATTTTCTTTATTAAGTTCTAATCTGGTTGGTGTTTATGGAAACAATGATAGAAATGAAATAGGTTTAGAGGAAGAGGCCAAAAAATACTCTTTTGATTTTGATCCTCCTCCAAAAATAATCAAGTTATCTAATAAAAAAATTGCTATCTTTCACGAACCTGAGTTAATTGAAGCAACGCTTGCTAAGAATCTCGATATTGATATTGTTCTACATGGTCATACACACAGATACAAAGAAGTCTATCTTAACAATACCCTTATATTCAACCCAGGAGAATCTGCAGGAATGCTGAAAGGGAAAAATGCATTAGGAGTTATTGACCTTAGTAATATGAATATTAAAAGAATTTTTTTCTAATAGTAATTCCTAAAAATAAAATAAATAGAGTTGAAGGGACAGTTATTAACAGAGGTCTTAAGACCCTAGTAGAAAAGTCTCCCTCAAAGAGGATATTAAAAACATAATTGAAAACTGACGGTGAATAATTATCTTCGTAAATTTGAATTTGAGATGGGGTTAGAAGAATACAGAGTAAAGTTATAAAAATTATAAAATAATTTTTGCAACTAAATTGCCCTATGAAATGACTCGCTATCAAACATGATGTTATGTAAACAAGCCAGTACATTTTTTATTTTAGAAGATTGAATAAGTCCTCACTTATTAACTGCTTTCTCCAAATAGTAATTTCTTTGAATGCTTCATCAATTCCAGAGATAAGAACTAATCTTAGAAAGTCTTTTTGAGTTTTTTTTGAAAAAAATAAAGTTGAGTTAATACCTTCCTCATTTGCAATTCTTTGAATAAATGTATTCATTTTTGTAAGCAAATCATTTTCTTCAGCCTTAGAAATAGTCCTTTCTAAATCCATTTTATTGAGGGATACATTGAATGTGCTATGAATCAATTTATCAATATCTTGATTAAACCATTTCAGTTTGTTTGATTTAGAGAGTTCTTTTTCTTGTTCTGTATATAAATGAATTAAGTATTCAACATCTAATGCAGCATATTTTAGCTGAGAGTCTGAGAGTGGTCTTCTTATCCAGTTAGATCTTGTTTCATCTTTACTCAACAATATACCAAGTTTCTTATCAACTAATCCTTGGTAGCCGATAGAGTAGTCCCCATCAAGAAATGAATTAGCAATCTGAGTATCAAAAACATTTATCATTTTTTTCTGAGTCCAAGAGTAAATAGCCTCAAGATCTTCCTTGCACGAATGCAATATTTTTATAACGGAATCTGAATACAAAAAACTACAGGATTCTTTAGGATCATCTATGGAAACTGCATCTATAAGATATATTTCTTCACCATCATTTACTTGAAGTAAAGCCAATCTCATATTGTCTTTGGAGGTCCTTCTAAACTCTGTATCAACTCCAACATGTGGTTTGTTTAAAAGTTCTTCATTCAAAAAAGCTAAGTCCTCAATTGATTCTATGAAAGTATACAAAATAAGTTATTACTATTAGTTATTTTTTTGGAGGTGTAAGACATCAACAATTTCTTCATCTGGAGTGAACCCTGAAATAGCTTCTTTTAAAATATTTTTTAAAGCATGAACATTTCCTTCCTTTTGAGCGGCCTTTAATCGAATAAAATATTCATCCAGTAGATCTTTATGTATAAATTCTTCTTGGGCTTTTAATATTCTCTCGTGTTCAGTGTGGTTTGCATTATCTCCAATTAACAATTCTTCAAAAAGTTTTTCGCCAGGTTTCAGTCCGGTAAATACAATCTCAATATCACCATTAGTATTATTCTCATCTGTTAGCTCCATACCGCTTAGACTTATAAGTCGTTTAGCCAACTCTACTATTTTTACCGGCTCTCCCATATCGAGAACGAAAACATCTCCACCCTCGCCCATAGCTCCTGCCTGTATAACTAACTCAGCAGCTTCTGGGATAGACATAAAGTACCTTACAACTTCTGGATGAGTAACTGTTATTGGCCCTCCATCTTTTATCTGTTTTTGAAATAGAGGTATTGCAGAGCCAGAAGATCCTATAACATTTCCAAATCTGACCATTATCATTTTTGTTTTATTATCTTTAGACATTGATTGTAAGACTAATTCAGAAAATCTTTTTGTTGCACCCATAATATTTGTAGGTCTAACTGCTTTATCTGTGGAGATTAAAACAAAAGTTTCTACATTTGAATCTACTGCAGCCTCAGCACACATCTTGGTTCCTAAAATATTATTAATCACAGCTTCAAAGGGGTTTTCTTCCACAAGAGAAACGTGTTTATATGCTGCAGCATGATAAATTGTTTCGACTTTAAAGGCCTTACAAATTTCTGATATTCTTTCTTTATTGGTTACATTACCAAGAATTGAATAAAGATTAATTTGTGGATACAACCCTTTAATTTCATTTTTTATAGAGAAAAGTGCATATTCACTTGAGTCAAGCAGAATGACCTTTTTAGGTCTATTCTTTGATACCTGTCTGCTGATTTCAGATCCTATTGAGCCTCCAGCTCCTGTTACAAGAACAACTTTATTATCTATATTTCTATCGATTAATATTTGCCTTGCCTCGACCTCAGTTCTTCCCAATAAATCACTCACATCTACTTCTTTCAGTTCAGATACTGAAATCTTACCTTGAGCTAATTCAGCCAAACCAGGTAATATCCTTACTTTTATTGAATAGTTTTCTATCTCCTTGAGAAGACTTCTAAGCGTTGATTTAGAAGCAGATGGCATCGCAATCAAAACTTCGTCAATGCTTCCCTTCCTTACAAGTCGCTCCAGCTTCATGGGAGATAAAACTTTCATTCCTCCTAAGTAAGTTCCTTGTAAAGAGGAGTTTTTGTCAATAAATGCCACTGGTTCAATTTCTTTGCTTACTCTAAGTGCTCCGGCTAATTGAAGACCCGCCGAACCAGCCCCATAAATTGCAACTCTCTGATGCTTAGCTGATTGACTAAAAAAAGAATTGGCTAAAATCCTTATGCCCATGATAAAAAAATTACTAAGTAAGAAATATACGATAAATATTTGAAGATTCTGTAAATTTGTAAACTTAGTTATTTCAAAATCAAAAAAGTATGAAGATATAGTCAGGCTTAGTACTAAGAAGAGTCCATATAAGAAATAAGATATTACTGCTGCTTTTAATATTAAGTTGATACTGGAGAAATTTATATATCTCAATACTGACCTATAGACTCCAAAATAAACAAAAACAACTATTACAAAGAAAGGGAAAATAATTATTACTGGAAGAGTCAGTAATTCTAACTCTACAAAAAATATCATAGAAATAATTGTCGCACTAAGATAAAGACTCGACATGTCAGCAGATATAGCAATTGCTTGTTTCGTGAATCTGTTCTGCCTTAAAAAAACTTCTTTTATTTTAGATAGCATTTAATGAGATATTCCTTCCTTTCTTATTACCTTATACAAGGTGAGAAATAAAATATATAAATCAAATTTAATAGATTTTTTATTTAAATATTCTTGGTCGAGTTTAACTTTAAAATTTATAGAAATTTCATCTCTCCCGTTTACTTGCGCCCATCCGGTTATACCAGGAGTCATCTTATGGATACCTAGTTCACGTCTTAAATTTATTAAGTCTAATTGATTGAATAAAGCAGGACGCGGTCCAACAAATCGCATGTCACCCTTAACTATTGAAATCAATTGCGGTATTTCATCTAAACTATATTTCCTTAAAACATTTCCTATAGGAGTATAGAAGTTACTTGGATTTTCTAAAACATGAGTTGCGACTTGAGGAGTCTTAATGCTCATAGTACGAAATTTAGGCATTGAGAATATTTTATTTTCTTTACCCACTCTATCAGACCAATAAAATACTGGACCTGTAGAAGTAACTTTTATAAAGCACGAAATGATAAAAATAATAGGAATCATCAATATGATCAACGCCAACGCAAGGATCACTTCTACAAAAGTTTGTATCTTGTCCATTGTATTGTCATTATAGACTATTATTTTTTTAATAATCAGCAAGCTGTAAGTAAATATGGGAAAAAGAATTTGTTATATTGTTAATACTGACTGGGCATTTCTAAATTTTAGATTGCCTATAGCTCAAGCTTGCTTGAAAAAAGGTTATGAAGTTTTTGTAATAACAGAGGTTACTGATAACAAGATAGTTTCAAGTTTAGAAGAAAAAGGAATAATAGTTCAAGACCTTGATTTCAAGAGAAAAAATAGCAACCCATTGCGCTTAATTTATATTATTTTAAAGATAACAGTCTTATTGATAAAAATTAAGCCTTCGTTAATTCATTTAATTGCCATAAAGCCAGTTCTACTAGGTGGAATTGCTACAAGAATCGTTGGAATAGATAGGGTAATTATAGCTGTAACTGGTCTAGGATCGACATTTCTAGGTAAAAGTATTTGGGATCAAATAAGAAAAAATTTAATTAAAATGCTTTATAGAATTTCTCTAGGAGGCAACAATGTACACGCAATTTTTCAAAATAAAGACGACAAAGATGAAATCAATAATATAGTAAATCTTTCCAATACTTATTTGATAAAAGGCTCAGGAGTTGATTTGAATAAATTTTCATATCAAAAAGAAAATCTTGATCAGAACCCGCAAGTACTAATGGTCTCGAGATTAATAAGAGATAAAGGTGTTATTGAATTTTGCGAAGCAGCTAAACAAATCAAAGAGGAGGGTTCAGTAGCCCAATTCTATATTGTAGGTGAATTGGACCATGGAAATCCCTCTTGTATAGATCAGAAGGAGATAGATTTGTACTCAGTGAATAATCACGTAATTTTCAAGGGTTATACTGATAATATTCTAAGGGAATTAATTAACTGTAATTTATTTGTACTTCCGTCTTATGGAGAGGGTTTTCCAAAGTCTATTATTGAGGCATCTTCAATTGGAAGAGCGATTATAACAACTAATGTTTCTGGATGCAGAGATGCTGTGGTGAATAAAAAAAATGGTTTTATTGTTGAATGTAAAGATGTGGGTGAATTGAAATCTAAAATTAAATATCTATTAACAAATATAGAAGAAAGAATGAGAATGGGAAGAGAAAGCAGATTGATTGCAGAAAAGACTTACTCAATCAACAAAGTTGTAGAAAAACATTTAGAAATATATAAAAGAAGTGAGAATCATATTAATAATTGAGAATACTCCCTATCTATTTTTGACACAACCAATTCCCAACTAAAATCTTTACTTCTCTGGGTGGCAAAGCGGCGCTTAGCTTCAATGTCTTCATCCAAAATCATTGCCTCTAGACCATCAGTATAAGACTTCTCGTCTGTATCTACGATAATTCCTGCTGATGAAATTACTTCTTTGCAATTACCAGTATCTGTAGAAATAATTGGCAAACCACACGCCATTGCCTCCACAATTACTTTTGGAAACCCTTCACTTGATGAACTTAAACAGAAGAATTGAGCTTTATTCATCATCAAGGCAATATCTTCAGGGGAAAGGGTACCCATAAAAAAAACTTTATCTTTTATATCAAGCTCATGAACAAGATTTTCAAGTTCGTTTAATTCTTCTCCTGATCCTATTATTTTCAGTTTTAAATCAGAATATTTTGCAGTTAAATTTGCAAAACTTCTTATAAGAAGTTTATGGTTCTTTTGCCATCTGAGATTTCCTACATTAATAATAAAGTCTTCCCTTACTTCATTTTTTAATTCAAAAATATCTTTATCATATCCGTTAGATGTATAAATCAATCTATCGGGAGATATAAATTCCTCAAGAACCAATTTCATGGAGTTGGAAACATAAAAAACCCTGTCAACACTAGAAAGCAACCATCGAAATAAAGCATACTCCTTCGCCCTCATAAGATCAGTACCTCCAAGGTTTATTACAAGAGGAACTTTATAAATGAATTTGGCTAAACTACCTGAAATAAGGTAATTAATTGAGTGAATATGTATACATCCAATCTCTTCTTTACGAAAAATAGTTATTATTCTCATAAATGAGTGTAATTCTCCCCAAAGCTTGGTAAAGACAAGTAAAAAGAACCTTAAAGGACCAACTTTTTCATCTTTTGCAGGCATATCTTTGTAACTCATTCGATAAATTTTAATATCTTTTCTAATTGGAAGTATATTAAGAGGATTTTCTTTTGTGAGTATTATCGAATTAAACTCACTCAAGGTTGAATATTGTTTACAGTGCATCCCGGCACCAGGTTGATACTTAGATGGAAGAGTTCTGCATACTCTGAGAATTGATTTAGACACCTTCAAATTCAGCAGCGATAATTCTGTATCTAATAAGAAATTTGATGGGATAAATCATAGAAAAGAGAAAGAAGTAGACTCCAAGAACTATTGTATCAATCAGACTGTAATGAAACAGGAAAAGCAATATAGGAGTTATATGGAAAGCAGCTGCATTAGAGAAGAAAATATTGAACAAAACTGTAATTAAAGTATTGGCTTCTATCTTAGTCATTTTTTTTTGATTCTTACGAGTGCCAGGATCATTATTCTCAAGATCTTTTAATCCACAAGCAATCAAAAGGTCTCTTAAAACTTCATCTCCCAACATAAAAGCCTCACCTATAACCAAAAGGTAGATAAATAAAATATTTTCATCTTGTAAATATATAAAGATTCCCAAACCGAGCATGAATGTCGAATTGGTTATATAATGTGCCACCCTATCTAAGTAATCTCCAAAAACACTAGTTTGGTTGGTAAATCTGGCCAATTCTCCGTCCGACGCATCAAGAATATTTAAGAATACATAACAAAGAGCCCCGAATAATGCCACGAGAGTATTGCCGGAGATCAGCATAATTGTACCGATAATACCGCAAGGAATCATTGCGAGTGTAAGTTGATTAGGCGTTATTCTGGTTCCTACAAATACTGCAGCTAAATATGGAGAGAAAATACCTGTAAAGTAATGAGAGTAGAACTCTTTGAAATTCTGTTTTGCCTTAATTTTTTTTGAATCTTCAATAAATGTCATTCTTCTATAATAAACTTGTAGATTCTTAATCTTGTCTCTTTCCATTTATTTAGGCTTGAACCCTCCTCAAACATATCTTGATCTTTTTCAAGATAAAAGCCGTACTTGTGAAAAAGTTCAATATATTCATCTCTAGTCCTATAAAGGGCGTAGTAAGATGCATCCAGAGCTTCGGAATATTCTCCATCAATGAAATGACGTTTTGTTATTCCAGTCCCATCGCGTACTATAATCTCTAATTTACCCTTATTTCTAGAAAGAAGGTTTTTCAATAGATCTTCTAAGTCCAGGTCATTTAAATAAATACATAAACCTGACATAAAAACAATATCTATATTATCTTGAATACGTAAATTAGTTACATCTGACTGAATTAACTCAATGTTGTTAGGACCAAGACGTTCAAGTCTTTTATTGAAGACTTCTATCATACCGTCAGTCTTCTCTACAGATATAACTTTATTAAACTGCTTGGCCAAGAAAATAGACCATTCACCGCTTCCGGCACCAAGGTCTAACATACAACCACTTAGATCGCTAAAATATTTATTAATAACAATCTGCTCTTCTTTGAGCTTTAATTTACCTAATTCCTCATCGGTTTCTAAATTAGAGAGACCTAGGCGGTCATCTAACTGAAATTTACTGGAGTGATTCCTCCAGAATTCTCCAACTTTGTCTTTGTCAATATAAAATTTTGTCATCAGACCTTTTGAATTACGGTGTTTGTTAAAAAATCATGGTTAAAAGATGTCATCTCACCAGAATTTTTATAAGGGATAGTTAATGTCCTAATACCTAAAGGCTTATTTAACCTGAAAGCTAGAGAAGATATATCACTTGCCAATCTAGACAAAGAAACTTCAGATGTATTTTCAGATATTGGCACCATATCGATTCCACAGCCACAAACAGAAGAGTAAAGCATTAAATCATTTATTGTTACATTGCCAGTTGCAAATCTAGAAGCTAAAACATCGTCTTCAAGAACGCTCAGCATGACTCCATTGAATCCAGAGCTCTTTATATCAGCTATAGATGACTTTATGACTTTAGTTAGTTTAGAAACTCCACTTAAAAATCCAGGAGATCCAGCTACAGCACCAGTGATTTTCTCGATCAAACCACAAACTGTCATAGGAGAATTAGGTAAAGGCGCCAATGAGCAGTCTAAACCTAGATAAGAAATATCAAGATCTTTAGCTAACTCTGATGCAAGTCTATCAATATTTGTTAGTTCATCTCTTAATTTACTTTCTATCTTATCTAAAGAGCCATAAGAATCCCAAATTTGGTTACATAGATCATGAATTTCTATTGCAATTGAAAACCCATTCTGATCAGAAAAAGAGAAGGGGAAAAAGGGAGTGGCTTCTTGTAAATTAAAACCAGCTCCAAATCTAAAATTCGAAAATCCTGTCTTATCTACCCTAGCAAGTGATTTAGAAATTGAAGCATAAAGCTTAGAGGTTGTTTCAGTAGATTTAATATCTCGAGAAATTATGGAAGAAAAAAATTTATCATTACTTGATAAAAGCTTTTTGATTGAATCAGAAAGAATGTCTCTTTGTTCTTGAGACACAAACTCGCTACATATTACTGGTTGATTAATCCACCTAAATCCCAGGCCAATCAAAGAATTAGCCCTTCTATGTGAGATAATCAGCAGTTGATCAAGATCTGGTTCTGTAGACAGCTCAATTGGCGGCAATGTAAACCTTACTGTCCTTAAATCTTTATATTTGAGTGAGATATTCTCAAATGCCTTTTTCAGCTTTTCTTTAGAAAATTCTTGATTATATAGATTGGAATCAAAAAATGTTATAGATCTAACTGAAATCATTAGAAGTCCCCCATAATGATAAATAATCCTCAACAGAGTTTACTTCATTAACTGCTTCCGAAATTTCAATCGACGAAAACTTATCGAAAGATTCTACCGCGTATTCTACAAAGTAAGAGTTTTCTGCTTTGGATGCTTCACTTAAAAGAGAAGTTAGACATTCTTGACTTGAAATTTTAACTATTCCTAGTGCTTCTAAGTCAGTATTATTTCTTTTTTGGCCCCTGTAGGAGTCCAGAATCTTACCTGAATCAGTTATGCAATTAAGACTATTCTCTGATCTATTCTCTCTTTGCTTGAGGAAGACCACATCGCCCTCAGATTCAAGAACTTTATGTATAGCAGAATCAGAAAGAATCAAATCACATGGCATAATGATTATAGGTAATTCCAATTGTAATTCTTCTAGGCCTATTAGAGCAGAGACTGCACTACCTGTTTCGTACCATTTATGATTATAAGAAAAATTAACTTCGGGCCATTCAGATAATATTTCAGCACCTTTATAACCTATTACTACATTAAGATTAGAGGAAAATTGCCGTTCTAGCCTAGTCTTAAGGTTCTCATTAGTTTTAGGGACAGAAAGTTTGAGTTTATGCATTCCATCCATGGCAAGTCCACGTCCGGCAGCCAATATGAGTATGTTATGTTTTGAGATCATTTATACTTATCTTCAAGTCAGACTTTAGACTAAAAGGGAAGTTGTGTTTAACAGTTTTATTAGGGTAAATAGCTCCTCGATCTAGGTTAGCCATTATACCCTTTAAGCTGATATTAACTTCCTCTCTTAAAGAATAAATTTCTACTTCTTCGTAGCTCCATAATATGGCTGGTACATACTGCAAACCTAAAGTTAGTGCAGCTTGATGGCGATGATGACCATCCATTATCAAACCATATCTATTATCAACTACCAAAGGAGTTGTCCAGATTTTATACTTGATGATTTCTCCGATAACGAAATCAACCCTCTCAGGTATAAACCCTTCTATAGGCTTTAGACTTGTAACAGGGAACATTGATATCATGGGTGACTCAGCTGTTATCATTTAATTCGTCTAAAGTGTTAAAAGAAAATGAGATATCTCCAACCGAGACTGTTTTGTTAACAAAATTTGCCATCGAACCCATTATAATTTGATGAAAATATTTGTCTTCTTTTTTTGCGCATCGCTCACTTAAATCAAGGTAAGTATTTATTGCCTTAGATTCCATAGCAGTAAGGCCAAACATTTTTTTTATATATTTCTTTTCTTTAACCAGCTCTTTATCTTCTTTAAATAAATCAACTATCTTGATTTTGTGCACTGTACACAAATCAATATCATCTATTATAAGAAAACCACCCTTTTGATCTTCAGAAGCTGGGCCTAGATTTGACCACCTAACCTCATTATAAGATAAATCTTTAACGAGTTTCTTCAAATCACTAGATGAAAAAATACAATCAGTCTCAATAATAACAACGCTTTCATTTGAAGATTTACAATAACTCAGTCCGGATTCAACTGATAGAAAGTTATTATCTCTTCTGGAATTATTGTTGAGAATATAAGTAATGTTTTCTGCTTCAAGAACATCCTTGATTTGTTTATTACATTCATGATTCTGGCCAAGAATAATGATAATTTCATTAAAAAGCTGAGTTTCTTTAACAAGCCTTACGCATCTTTTTATTATGGGATCATTTTTAAAAGGATAAAGCTGCTTATAGGTTTTAGATCCTGATTCAGAAAACCTCTTACCCTCACCCGCTGCTAATAATATAGCTTTCATATAATATGGTTAAGAAATTCTCCGTTTTATTTTAGGCGAAAAGCTTACTAGCAAAGTCATGACCAATAATAAGTCTATAGCTAAGTATAAAGAAATCAGTTGAATAATATTTCCTTCCGTAATAAAAAAAGATAATAAAAATTTTAAGATAACCCCAAAAAGAATGAGTATATTATTATAAGAAATAGTTAAATCAGATATAGATAAAACTCTCACAAAGGCTTTAGTGTTCTGAGTCCCAAACCAAAAAAAGATGATGAGAAATATGATAAATTCATATTGATTTGGCGCGTTGATTAGCTTGTAATATAAATAGAAAGATAAGGTGGCAAAGACAAAATAAACAAAATAGGACAAAGTTTGGATATAAAAAAGTTTAAAGTAATTTAAGGATTTTGTATCAATCTTATTGAATACAGTATTAAGATTTAAATTAATCCAGTAAGGAGTTAATAAAGCAACAACTCTCCCCATGCTCAAGACGGGCTGAATATATCCCAAGACCTGGTAACCCCAAAAAGACCCTACGAAAAGCCGAATTAATACACTATCGAGCCTCTTGAAAGTAACTCCTATCCACAAAGAATAATGTGGAATTTTTATTTCATTAATTTTTAAGATTTTATAAAAATTAATACAACTGAAAAGAAAACAAACAAATGGGATGCAAAGAAGTAAGTTCATCATAGGTAGTTCAAGCATTAGTATAAGAATACTTATTCCAGGAAAAAGGAGGTCCACTAATATACCTTTCAATTTAGTAAATTTTTTAAAACTAAAATCGTTGCCTTTAAGCCTATCTTCCAGCGTCTTGAGATGGATAGACCAATCGAGAGTGACGCTTAATAGGTATATTGATACAAAAATAACTGCAGTTTTTTCAAGATAGTATGTAACCATTAACAAACTTAAAGCAATAAATAACCAAATTGAAAAAGACAAAAGATAATACATCTTAAGTCTATGAATCTGTAAGCTTTTGGTTAAGACATGCTGATGGCCTTCAAAATTACATGTTTGATAGATAATAGCTGCTAGAGCTGTAAAGAATGAATATATACCTAGAGTCTCCGGCTCTATACTGCTTAGAAAAAATACAACTGTTATTTGAACTAAAGCAGCAAAAATACGCACTAAATAAATAGAAAAACTTTTGTTATTTAGTATTTTGGATAAAGAGCTATATAAGTTCATACTTTCTCACATACAAACTTGTGTTTACAAATAATCTTTTGAGTATTAAAAAAAAGAATGGGAAAGTTATATAAATCATATAGGCAGTCCAAAACTCTCCCCTCAAGTATTTAACTAAAAAAACTAATAAAGGAATTAAAAGAACAGTTCCTCCAAACCTAAATGTAAGCATCAAAAGAATGAATAAGAAAATTGGTGATAAAAAAGGACCCAAGAAGCTAAAATTCTGCCATGACTCTATTAGCGCTGAAAAGCCTGTCCCCATAGAACCATTAGTATAGTAGCTAGTTGCTATCCTTCCATTCGAAGTATGAGTATCATCGATGAGTCTAAAAACTTGAAAAGGAGCTAAATAAGTTAGCTTCTTGTAATTTGGACTGTCTCCAAGTAAGTACGAATTTTCTAACTCATATTTAACTAAAGCATCATTAGCAAGATTCCTAAGATACCATGAAACCCTTTCTTTGGAATTGTCTGTAAATTCAAAATTATTTCTAGCTTCCACAGATACTACTTTAAATAAGAGTATTGATAATATCCCAAACAAGCCCAATAAGAAAAACATTGATCTTCCATAATTTACTGAAAATCTAATAAATATGGGTAGACCTGCATAGAGTAAAAGTTCCCTCTCAGAAAAGGAAAAAGCCAGTATCAAGATAAAGAAAGACATAGGTAGAACAATCAAGAAATTCTTTTCTTTCATTATCAAATAAGAGCTCGTAGTCAAAGTCAAAATGAGAAAAGTGGAAGATAAAAAAGTTACTTCCTCTTTTACCTCACTACGCTCAAGCGAAAAATTTCCCAATGAAGACCATGCCAAGTAAATTAAACAAAAATAAATCAGGGCGACTAGTATTCTCTTAAAAGAAACATATTGAAAATTGAACCAATTTTGATAACTGGAAATATTCAAGGACTTTGTAAGAGCCAGGGCAAAGCCCAAAAATAAAATAAAATTACTTATAAATATAAAAAAGAATATAGAAGTATTTGTTTTTGCTAATTCTCCAAAATGCTTGGACTGCTCCAAGAGTCCAAAAAAATGAAAAATTGAAGGTACCAGTAAAAAATAAAATAATACTATAAGAACTACATTCTTAATGACTTCTAGATGATTCAATTTCATTTGAAGCTATCAATATACCAATCAATACACTCTTCTAAACCTTTCTCTATATTGTGTGTAGGTGAATATGCAAGCTGATGCTGGGCCTTAGAAATATCCGCTTCGGAATGTTTTACATCGCCCTTTCTGAATGGTTCATAGAATACCTTTGAAGAATTTTTTTTGCCTTTACTTTCTAATAAAGAAATTATCATCTCATTAAGATTATTGAGTGAAGTTCTCTCACCCACCGCTATGTTGAATACCTCATTTTGAACAATATCAGTAGAGATTGCAGAAAGAATATTGGCTTGGACTGCATTATCTACATAACAGAAATCTCTGCTCGTCTCGCCATCTCCGTAAATGCAGATATTCTCATTTGCTAGATGGGCTTGAATCCATTTTGGTATCACAGCTGCATAAGCTCCATTAGGATTTTGTCTTCGTCCAAAGACATTAAAGTACCGCAGTCCAACTGATGAAACTCCATAGTTTAGAAAAAATACATGTGCATAGAGTTCATTTACGTATTTTGTAACAGCATATGGGGATAAAGGATTTCCAATAATTTTTTCGGATTTTGGAAGTACATCACTATCACCATAAGTAGAACTGCTCGCGGCATAAACAAACCTATCAATGTCGTATTCTTTAACAGCCATTAACATATTTAAAAAACCATTTATATTACTATCATTAGTTGAGATAGGATCTGCAATTGACCTAGGGACAGAACCTAAAGCGGCTTGATGAAGAACTATCTGAGAATTCTTACAAAGGTTCAGGCAATCTTCAATATTACAAATATCACCCTTAAAAAAAGTAAAGTTGTCCCATTGCTGACTTGTAACGCTCTCCTGAACATCCTCTAGATTAGAATTAAAACCAGTTGAAAAATTGTCCAATCCGAAAACTTTCTGGTTATTCTTTAACAAGACTTCCAGTATATTTGAGCCTATGAAGCCAGCTACTCCAGTAATGCCCCATGATTTTATTTTGTTCTTAGAATCAAGAAAAATAGAATTTAAACGATCAGACATGAATAATTCCTTACATTCTAAGGTCAGTATCTTCTTTGGAGAATAAGTACTTCAAATCAAATATTATTGAATTTCGCTTGCAAAGATTCTTTACTTTGCCTATACCTAATTCTTTAAACTCATTATGAGCTACGGCTACAATTATTCCGTCATATATATTATCATCAATATTATCTACCAAATTGACCAGCGGATAGTGGTCTAGATCTTCTTCTGATATGTAAGGATCTAGACAATCAACTTTGCAACCCATGGAAATGAGATCCTCAACAAGATCAAAGGACTTACTATTTCTTAAGTCTGGGCAGTTTTCTTTGAATGTGAGTCCCATGATAAGAACCTTGGAATCATTGACCTTTATATCATTATCTGCCATGGCACTTATCAGTCTTGAGGATACTTTTGAGCTCATAGAGTCATTCAACTCTCTTCCGGCTAATATTATCTCCGGATGATAACCAACCTGCTTAGATTTATGTGTTAGGTAATAGGGATCTACGCCAATGCAATGCCCTCCAACCAATCCAGGACTGAATGGCAAGAAATTCCATTTCGTCCCAGCTGCTTTTAACACCTCTTCAGTATCAATATCCATTGCATTGAAGATGAGTGCCAATTCATTCATTAGAGCAATATTGATATCTCTTTGTGTATTTTCTATCACCTTAGCTGCCTCAGCAACTTTAATTGACTCTGCTTTATGAGTTCCGGCATCTATAATATTAGAATAAAGATTATCTATCTCGTCTGCAATAGTCTCAGTAGAGCCAGAAGTTATTTTTATAATATCTCTCAAGGTATGCTTTCTATCACCTGGATTAATTCTTTCAGGGCTATACCCTACAAAAAAGTCAGTATTGAATTTTAGCGAAGAGTATTTTTCAAGAATTGGAACACAGACTTCTTCAGTAGCGCCAGGATAAACAGTTGATTCATAAACAACAATATCACCTCTTTTTAGGACAGAACCAATGTCTTGGCTTGCTCCAATAAGAGGGTTTAAATCGGGTTCTTTATTTTTATCGATTGGGGTTGGAACAGTAACAATATAGAAATTTGAATCTTGAATATCTTCTAATTTAGAAGTGATACTCAAGTTAACAGCATTTTCTAAAGATTTTTTAGTTACTTCAAGGGTTTTGTCTAAACCATTTTCTAATTCCTTAATTCTTTTTTTGTTATTGTCAAAGCCTTTAACCTTATA
>MDTC01239432.1_pt1 | contig 16448 bp, 27 predicted proteins | sample 811181 | NCBI WGS metagenome assembly MDTC01 (sample SAMN05326644, study PRJNA326480) | marine metagenome | isolation source: seawater | place: Pacific Ocean: North | collected 2011
AATCTTCTCTTTCTGGGGCCGAGTTAAATTTGCCTTCCATCTTTTTTATGTTAACGTCAATCCAATCAGGAAAACCAAGCTGTTCGGCCACTGATAATGAGTCTTGTATACGAACCTGGCTTTTTGACGCCTCTCGGACGCTGATTATATCTTGGTCTTTAACTTGATAAGAAGGGATATTAACGATTTTGCCATTTAATTCAATTGATTTGTGGCTAACGAGTTGTCTTGCCTCGGCTCTAGTGCATCCAAACCCCATTCTATAAACAACATTGTCAAGCCTTCTTTCCAATAATTTCAATAAATTCTCGCCCGTTGCTCCTTTTTGACTTGCAGCTTTTTTATAATAATTTCTAAACTGACGCTCTAAAACACCATAAATATAACGCAGTTTTTGCTTTTCCCTAAGCTGTAACGCATAGTCGGACATTCTTCTACCACGATTTTCGCCATGCTGTCCAGGGGGCTTTTCAAGCTGACATTTTGTTTCAATTGACCTTCCCCTCCCTTTCAGGCCGAGATCAATACCTTGTCTTCGTGATAGTTTACATTTCGGACCCAGATATCTCGCCATTTTATACTCTCCTCTTTTTTGGAGGACGACAGCCATTGTGTGGGATCGGCGTAACATCGGTAATATTTGTAATATTAAATCCGGCCGAATTCAACGACCTCACCGCGGATTCTCGTCCTGGACCAGGGCCTTTCACAACCACTTCAAGATTTACCATACCAAAGTCTTCTTTAACCGATGAAAGTTTTTCGGCGGCAACTTGAGCGGCGAAAGGCGTGCTCTTTCTGGAGCCTTTAAATCCACTTCCTCCGGCAGTGGCCCAAGCCAGCGCATTACCTTGTCTGTCTGTTATTGTAATAATCGTGTTATTAAATGATGCATGCACATGAGCAATACCATCTAAAATATTACGCTTGGTCTTTTTCTTACTACTTTTCGAATCCGTCTTGCTCATAATGCACCCTTATTTTTTAATTGGTCGCTTGGGCCCTTTTCTAGTTCTCGCATTTGTTCTGGTTCTTTGTCCTCGAACAGTAAGGCCCCTTCTATGGCGTATACCTCGATACGCCCCTAGGTCTGTCAATCGCTTGATGTTAATACTTACCTCACGTCTAAGATCACCCTCGATATTAAAATTTGCTACTTCATTTCGTATTTTCTCTAACTCAGATTCACTTAAATTTTTGACTAAGATAGTTTTGTCGATTCCCGCTGAATCACAAATTATCTCGGCGCGTTTATTTCCTATGCCATAAATCTCTGTTAAAGCAATAACAGTATGTTTTCTGTCAGGTATATTTACTCCTGCAACTCTAGCCATTTATTCCCTCTTTTAAGTTTTAACCCTGTCGTTGTTTGTGCCTTGGGTCCTTACAAATAACCCTAATGACACCTTTGCGTTTAATTATTCTACAATTCCTGCAAATCTTTTTTACAGACGCCTGAACTTTCATTTCCCCACTTACCTCTTTCGCCGTTGGTTTTTTAAATTAGCTTTTTTCATCAGTCCCTCATACTGATGGGACATCAAATGAGATTGAACCTGCGCCATAAAATCCATTACTACCACTACAATAATAAGCAATGAAGTCCCACCAAAATAAAACGGTACATTTAATTTCAGAATAAGAAATTCCGGTAGAAGGCACACTGCCGTTATATAAACTGCTCCAGCTGCAGTTAACCTTGTCATTATATCATCAATGTAGCCCGCTGTTTGATCACCAGGTCTGATTCCGGGTAAAAACGCCCCTGATTTCTTAAGATTATCTGCCATTTCTTTTGGATTAAAAACCAATGCTGTATAAAAGAAACAGAAGAAAATGATTGCGATAGCATAAAATAACACATAAAGAGGTTGACCTGGCGATAACGTGGCGCTCAAATTTTGAAGCCAACCCATCCCATCAGCATTTCCAAACCAGCCCGCAATTGTCGCCGGAAAGAGTATTATACTCGACGCAAAAATTGGAGGTATTACACCGGCCATATTAATTTTAAGGGGAAGATTAGTTGATTGGCCACCAAAACTACCTGCTCTCTGCTGTCTGGCGTAATTTACTGGGATTCTCCTTTGACCTCTTTCTACAAATACTACTAATGCGGTCACAACAATTGCTAATACGGCTAATAAAATTAGAAAAAATACTGATAATTCACCAGTTCTTGCGAGTTCCGCGGTACCGGCAATCGCAGAAGGCAACCCAGCAACTATACCCGCAAAGATGATCATCGAAATTCCATTACCTATTCCGCGTTCGGTAACTTGCTCCCCCAACCACATTAAAAAGAGTGTCCCCGCAACTAAAGTAGAAACACAGGTTATTTTAAAAAATAATCCTGGATTGATCACTAACTGCATTCCCGCAGCTGTTTGCTGTTCTAACATGATTGATACGCCTATAGCTTGAAACAAGCAAAGAACAACAGTGAAGTATCTAGTATATTGATTGATTTTTCTTCGGCCAGACTCACCCTCCTTTTTAAGCTGTTCCAGCCTTGGATGTACTACTGTTAAAAGTTGCATTATTATTGATGCAGAAATATAGGGCATAATGCCTAAAGCCACCACTGAAAATCTTTCTAAAGCACCGCCTGAAAACATATTAAACATGTCAACTATAGAGCCTCTTTGTTGCTCAAAGAGGATTTCCAAAGCTAACGGATTTATACCAGGAACTGGGATATGTGTACAAATCCGAAACACTAAAATGGCTCCAAGCAAAAATAAAATTCTTTGCTTTAATTCTGCTAATTTACCGAAGCCAGAGAAGCCTTTTGTCATTTTGTCTGCTGCTGTTACCATGTTATTCCTCTAGGCTCCCACCAGCTTTCTTTATTCGCTCAGCGGCGGATTTAGTAGCTTTAATCCCAACAAATTTTATAGATTTTGTAATTTCCCCAGACCCTATAATTTTAACTTTTTTAGTTGCGCGCCTTATGAAATTTTCTTTTCTCAATAGTTCAAGATCTACTATTTTGAATTCACTATTTTCAAAAGCATCTAGCCGGAGTTCTTCGCAAAATTTCGCGGTTCTGGAACTAAAGCCGTATTTGGGAAGCCTCCTTTGAAGAGGCATTTGACCACCCTCAAAACCTGTTTTATGAAATCCTCCTGAGCGAGATTTTTGACCTTTGTGCCCACGACCACACGTTTTACCTAAACCAGACCCAACGCCTCGTCCCTTTCTTTTTGCTGATTTATTAGAGCCTTTCCCTGGGTGTAAATTGTTTAATCTCATACAACTAACTCATTATTTTCAAAAGATAAGAAATTTTTTTTATCATGCCTCTGTTGGCATCAGTATCCTGAACTTCCCTCTCTTGTCCAATTTTCCGTAATCCTAATCCATAAGCACACGACTTGTGGCTGGCTAATCTACCATTTAAGCTCTTAATCAATTTTATATGCAATGTCTTTTCAGCCATACCGCTAATATTCCCCTAAAGATTCGATTGGAATTCCACGTTTTGCAGCAACGTCTTCAGGAGATAGCATCGTGCAAAGCCCTCCAATCGTTGCCCGCACGACATTGACCGGATTAGTTGTTCCTATACATTTTGCCAATACGTCTGTGACACCTACTACCTCGAATACCGCGCGCATTGCTCCCCCAGCAATTATCCCTGTTCCAGCAGAGGCTGGCTGCATGTAAACTTTCGCAGACCCGTGTCTGCCCACAACAGCATACTGAAGGGTTCCATCGGTTATTGGCACATTAACCATGTTTCTTCTAGCCATTTCCATGGCTTTTTGGATTGCAATAGGCACCTCTCTAGCCTTGCCTTTCCCGAACCCTACCATTCCTTGACCATCCCCAACAACAGTTAAGGCCGAAAATCCAAAAATGCGTCCACCTTTAACGACCTTTGCAACTCTGTTCACCCCGATCAATTTTTCGAGATAACCCTCACTTGCTTCTGGTATGTTTATATTTGCCATATTAATTTTCCTAAAACTTTAACCCTGCATTTCGAGCCGCATCGGCGAGGGCTTTAACCCTACCATGAAATCTATAGCCAGAGCGATCAAACACCACTTCAGAAATTCCAGAGGCCTTCGCTCTTTCCGCAATTATTTCGCCAACCTTTGAGGCGGCCTCCTGATTTCCTAGATGAAAACTCATCGTCTTAAATTGCTTTTCATTTGTTGATGCAGCCACCAGAGTCTTCTCTCCGCTACCATCTATCACCTGCGCATAAATGTGTCTGGGACTACGGAACACACAAAGCCTAGCTAGCTTTCTTTTTCTAATGATCGCCCTAGTTTTTGCCGCCCGACGAATTCGTGCTTCTTTTTTCTTAAACATTTTTATGCCTTCTTAGCCTCTTTTTTCACTATCTGCTCTTTCTTATAACGTATGCCTTTCCCTTTATAAGGCTCAGGTTTTCTAAACGCTCGAATGTTTGCAGCAACTTGGCCAACTAGCTGTTTGTCGATTCCTTTAACAACAATTTCGGTTTGGCTAGGGGTTGTTATTTCTACGCCTTCAGGGATCGGAAAATCCACAGGGTGGGAGAAACCAAGCGCTAGGTTAAGGATCTTTCCTTTTGTCTGAGCCCTATATCCTACACCTATTATCTCTAATTCATAAGAAAACCCATCCGACACCCCTTTAATGTTGTTAGCCAAAAGTGCTCTTATCGTTCCAGATAACGCCTTCGTTTTTTTTGATTGATCCTTTACCAATACCCTTAAAACAGCATCATTTTGCTCTAAATTTAGGCAGTCCGGAATCATCAAGTCTAGAGAACCTTTTGGACCCTTCACTACGACGGAACTTTCCAGCAGAGATATTTCTACCTTCGCGGGGATATTAATCGGACTGTTACCTATTCTTGACATTATTTTTATCCTTAGTGAACGGTGCAGAGTATTTCCCCACCTATTCCTTTCTCTCTGGCCTGCTTATCTGTCATCACCCCTTGAGATGTTGAAATAATAGCCACTCCGAGCCCACCGATAACCTTCGGTAATTCATTCTTTCCACGATATTGTCGTAAGCTTGGTTTACTTATCCTTTTTATTGACTCAATTACACCTTTTCCCTGAAAGTATTTTAGGGTGACGACGAGGATAGACTTGCCTTCTTGCGTCTTGGTTTCGAACCCTGATATATATCCCTCGGCTTCTAAAACCTTAGCCACCGCTACTTTTTTTTCCGAACCGGGCATGCTTACTGATTGCTTTAAACGCTGCTGACCATTTCTAATTCTCGTGAACATGTCACTTAAAGGATCTTGTAAACTCAAAAGTATTTCTCCTCAATTATTACCAACTAGCTTTAACTAACCCAGGAATGTGGCCTTCCATCGCTAGTCTACGTAATTCATTCCTAGATAATCCAAACTTTCTATAAAAACCATGTGGTCTGCCGGTCAAGCTACAGCGATTTCTGATTCTGGAAGGACTTGAATCCCTCGGTAACCTTTGAAGCTTAACTCTAGCCAACTCCTTTTCTTCAAAGCTTTTATTTACATCGGAAATAATCGCCTTTAGCTGTCGCCTTTTTTCACAGTGTTTAATAACTAACTTTTGCCTTTTTTTATTTCTGTTTACCATTGCAGCCTTTGCCATAACTCTTACTCCTACGCCTTTAAAGGCAAATTAAATTTTTCCAGCAAGGCACGACTTTCTGCGTCATTAACAGCCGATGTGGTAATAGAAATATCTAAACCCCTAATCGCGTCAATCTTGTCATAGTCAATTTCAGGGAAAATTATTTGCTCTTTAATCCCTAAATTATAATTCCCATAACCATCAAACGACCTAGCATTTAATCCTCGAAAATCTCTAATTCTTGGAATAGCAATATTGATTAGCCTATCCAAAAATTCATACATCTTTTCTCGCCTTAGCGTTACTTTCACACCGATCGGCCATCCGTCTCTTATTTTAAATCCGGCTATTGATTTTCGTGAATATGTGACTATTGGCCTCTGTCCACCTATTAAAGTCATGTCACTCATCGCACGCTCTACTACTTTCTTATCCGTCACAGCTTCTCCCAACCCCATATTTAAAGTAATTTTCATAATTTTTGGTACTTGCATTACACTTTTATAAGAAAATTGCTCAAATAATTGAGTTCGAATTTCATTAAAATATTTTGTCTGAAGTCTGGGAACTTTAACTTCTTTTACTTGTTTTTCTTCAACCATCTACAACCTCTCCATTAGATTTAAAGAATCTAACCTTGGTCCCATCCTCCAAGTTCTTTACGCCAACTCTATCCGGTTTATTAGTTACAGGATTGAACAAGCCAACCTTACATTGGTTAATAGGCATCTCTTTTTGAACGATACCTCCAGCAATGCCTGCTTGAGGATTTGGCTTAGTGTGCCGTTTTACCACATTGATACCATCAACTACAATCATAGACTCAGGCAAAATCTTAGACACAGAGCCCCTCTTACCTTTATCCTTGCCCGATATAACTATCACGTCATCACCTTTTTTTATTTTTCTCATCTATTTCATCCAGCCTTAAACATTTACAATACCTCGGGCGCCAAGGATACTATGCGCATAAATTTCTCAGATCTGAGCTCTCTCGTAACAGGGCCAAATATACGCGTTCCCACCGGATTGAGCTGTTTATCTAACAAAACGGCTGCATTACCATCAAAACGTATTAGCGACCCATCAGGCCTTCTAACACCCTTCTTAGTCCTAACAACAACTGCATCAAAGACATCGCCTTTCTTCACTTTTCCTCGAGGGATAGCCTCTTTTATCGTTACCTTAATGACATCTCCTATACCGGCATATCTACGCTTAGAACCTCCCAAAACTTTTATACACATCAACCTCCTAGCGCCACTATTATCGGCGGCCTGAAGAACTGTTTGCATTTGGATCATCTATTAATACCTCCGATTCAAATCTTTTCAGATTTTTTTATCAATTCCTTGAGCTTCCAGCTTTTGTTTTTTGATATAGGCCTACATTCCTCAATTGCAACAATATCTCCCTCTGAACATACTGAGTCCTCGTCGTGGGCCATCAGCTGACTTGATTTTCTAACAAATTTTCTATAGAGCGGATGCTTTATTCGACGCTCAACTAAAACCAAAATAGTTTTGTCCATTTTACAACTCACTACGGTTCCGTATACGCTCCTTGCACTTTTTTCTGCACTAGTCATTAATTTGTCACCTCTGATCTGAGCATACTTAACTTTGTCTTAATACGAGCAATGTCTTTTCTAGTTGACCTGATCTCACTTGGTTTAACTGGCTGTCCACTTCCCTGTTGCATTCTCAAACCAAATTGTTTTTTTCTTAGTTCAATTAATTGTGTATTCAGTTCTTGCTCTGACTTGCCGTCATATTGCTTCATTTCAGTCACATTACTTCCCTCGCTGCGAAAACTGTTTTAACCGAGAGTTTCGCACTTGCTAACCGCAAGGCCTCTCTAGCAACTTCCTCGGAAACTCCCTCCATCTCATACAACACGGCACCGGGCCGAACTTGGGCCACCCAATACTCTACATTTCCTTTGCCTTTTCCCTGTCTAACCTCAAGTGGCTTTTTCGTGATTGGCTTGTCAGGAAATGCTCGGATCCATATTTTTGCGCCTCTTTTAACATAACGAGTTATCGCTCGTCTAGCAGCCTCTATTTGCCTTGCAGTAATGCGACCAGAAGATGTAGCTTTCAAACCAAAATCACCGAAACAAATAGTGCTTCCTCTATGAGCTAAGCCTCGATTACGACCTTTCTGCTGTTTCCTAAATTTCGTGTTCTTTGGTTGTAACATATGATTTCAATCCTCTCTCATTCATTATGAAGGTTTGGTATCAGCTGGACTCTGACGCGCATCGACAGCCTCATCTTCTTTTGAACCAATATTACCCTTAAAAATCCAAACCTTAACCCCAATTATTCCATAAGTAGTAGAGGCCTCGGCAAAACCATAATCTATGTCCGCACGAAGTGTATGAAGTGGGACTCTGCCCTCTCGATACCATTCTGATCTTGCTATTTCAGCACCATTCAAGCGTCCGGAGACATTTATTTTGATTCCTTCGCTGCCCAATCTCATAGCATTGGATACCGCCCTTTTCATCGCGCGTCTAAACATTATCCGTCTTTCTAATTGCTGTGCAACAGATTGAGCTACAAGATAAGAATCTAGTTCTGGCTTTCGAATCTCTTCAACGTTTATATGAGCTGGGATTCCCATCATATCAGATACAGCTTTTCTCAAGACTTCAATATCTTCACCTTTCTTACCTATTACAATCCCAGGCCTTGCTGTATGAATTATAATCCGAGCGGTGTTAGCTGGCCTCTCTATCTGAATTTTACTAACCGAGGCTTGCGAGAGTTTTTTCTTTAAAAAATCCCTGACCTTTAAGTCTATTAGTAAATATTTAGAGTAATCCTTACTTTCCACATACCAAGTGGAGGTCCAGTCTGTAGCAACTCCCAACCTAAATCCATAAGGATGCACCTTTTGACCCATTCTCAGTCCTCCATTACTTCTAAAACTAGGGAAATATGACTACTGCGTTTAAGAATTTTTGCAGCCCTGCCTCTAGCGCGAGCCCGCCACCTTTTTAAGGTGGGGCCCTCATCGACCCATATAGTAGAAACTTTAAGTTCATCGATATCTAAATTATTATTGTGCTCGGCGTTTGCTATAGCGGAATTCAGTGCCTTAGCAACAAATTTAGCGGCCTTTTTTTCACTAAAGGTTAATAGATCAACGGCTTCCTCAACAGGCATCCCTCTTATTTGGTCCGCTACCAATCTCATTTTTTGCGCCGAAATTCTTGCATTTCTTATCTTTGCTGCTACTGCCGTCATCATTTAAACCTTTATTTTGTTTTCTTATCAGCCACATGTCCCCGATAAGTTCTGGTCGGAGAGAACTCACCAAGTTTATGACCAACCATATTCTCAGTTACAAATACTGGAATATGCTGCCTTCCATTATAAACTGATATAGTCAAACCAACCATATCAGGTGAAATCATAGACCGCCTAGACCAAGTTTTTATTGGCTTCTTATCGTTATTGTTTCTGGCTTCTTCCACTTTTTTGAGTAGGTGATGGTCTAAATGGGGACCTTTTTTAAGTGATCTTGGCATCTTGGATTATCCTATCTCTTTTTACTTCTTGAACGAACAATGAATTTATCGGTTCTTTTATTAGATCTCGTTTTATGCCCTTTTGTAGGAACGCCCCACGGACTCACAGGGTGTCTACCTCCGGAGGAACGACCCTCACCGCCCCCATGCGGATGATCAACTGGGTTCATGGCTACTCCTCTTACTGTTGGCCTAATCCCTAACCACCTTTTTGCTCCAGCTTTACCGAAAGATTTCAGAGAATGCTCTGCGTTACCAACTTCACCAATGGTCGCCCTACAGTCTAAACGAACACGCCTCATTTCGCCCGACCTAAGACGAAGTGTGGCGAAGTTGCCCTCCTTTGCTACGAATTGGACCGAACTACCAGCACTCCTGCCGATCTGAGCTCCTTTTCCAGGTTTCATCTCTACACAATGTACAATACTTCCGACAGGAATGTTTTTTAGGGGCAAACAATTTCCTACTTGAATGGACGCATCCGAACCCGATTTCAGCGAAGTCCCTATTTTGAGACCCTTTGGAGCAATGATATAGGATTTACACCCATTTTTATAAACCAAAAGTGCAATATGGGCCGTGCGGTTGGGGTCATACTCAATACGAGAAACTAGGGCTGGAACACCATCCATTGTCCTTTTAAAGTCAATTAATCTGTACCTTTGCTTATGCCCTCCGCCCCTATGTCTGACGGTAATCCTTCCAGAATTATTTCTGCCAGAGCGTCTGGACTGATGTTCCAATAAACTTTTTTCTGGATTGCCTTTCCATAAATCTGGGGTTTTGCTTAATACCGCTCCTCTTCTACCGGGCGATGTCGGCTTTGCACGTTTTAATGTCATATTCTCACTCCGCCGCCATAAAATCTATTTCAAATCCATCTTTCAAACGAACGAAAGCTTTTTTCCAAGCTTTCGTTGAACCAGCTCTTCCTCTGAACATTTTTCGTTTTGCCCTAACCAAAGAAGTGCTCACTGATTTCACTTCTACGTTAAAAGATAACTCTATCGCGCTCTTAATTTCGGTTTTCGTCGCGTCATTAAGCACTTCAAACACATACTGATTGCCAATTTCAGAAACTCTTGCATTCTTTTCGGATAATCTTGGCCTGACGATAACTTTATACAGTCGTTCTTGGTTCATATGAGCAAATCCTCAATCTTCTTTACCGCGTCGCAAGTAAAAATTAGATTTTCATATTGCATTATTGAAAGCGGATTTAGCTCAGAGACTTCTATCACATTGGTAGAAGGTATATTCCTTAAAGATAAGGCAAAATTTTTATCAACTTCAGTGGTTACAAATAGAGCAGAATCAATCGCTAACTGAATTAATAACTCTTTCGCTTTTTTTGTTTTTGGAGCCTCAAAAATTAAATTTTCAATTACAGAAATTCTTTTCTGTCTTAATAATTCTGAGAGCATGGATTTAACTGCTGCTTTATACATTTTCCTGTTAATTTTTTGCCCAAAATTTCTAGGAGTCGCTGCAAAAGTCCGACCGCCACCTCTCCAAATAGGGCTTCTTGAAGTACCCGCTCGGGCGCGGCCTGTGCCTTTTTGTCGCCATGGCTTAGCCCCTCCTCCACTTACCTGTGAACGATTTTTTTGAGCCTTTGATCCCGATCTTCCGGCGGACTGATAAGCAGTAACGACTTGATGCACCAAGGCTTCCTTGTAATCAACTGCAAAAATGCTATCAGCCAAAGTTATGTCACGCTTTTTACTAGTATTTTTGACCGTTAACACCGTTCCCATTATTCTTTTCCTCTGGATTTAACGGAGTTTGTTATTTCGATTAAAGAACCTTTCGGGCCTGGTGTCGCTCCCTTTAAGAGGATAACGTTCTCTCCTTCGTCTATTTTAATAACTTCCAGTTTTTGCATGGTCCTTTTTTTATTCCCCATTTGACCAGCCATTTTTTTTCCTTTAAAAACCCTACCAGGAGTTTGGCATTGCCCGATAGAGCCCGCCACCCTATGCGAAAGAGAATTTCCATGAGTTGCGTCCTGCATACTGAAGTTGTGCCTCTTGACCGTGCCTGCGAATCCTTTTCCAATCGTAATACCTGATGTATCAACGAATTGACCCTCTGAGAAGATATCAACCCGAAGTTCTTTCCCTATTTCTAAGCCTGAAAGTTGCGTCTCAGTAACTCTAAATTCTTTAAACCCCCTAGCAGTCTCAAGTTTTGCCTTCTTAAGCTCCCCGATCATAGGTCGTTCTAAGCGGCTTGTTAACTGCTCCCCATAAGCTATCTGTACAGCGCTATACCCGTCGGTCTCAATAGTTTTCAAGCGAGAAATAAAATTACCATGAATAAATATAACCGTCACCGGTACTGAATTACCGCTGTCTTCAAAGATTCTAGTCATTCCCTGTTTTATTCCAACTAATCCTAAATTCATTTTTATTCCTAATTCAGCTTTATCTGAACGTCTACACCGGCCGCTAAATCGAGCTTCATGAGCGCATCAACAGTTTTATCAGTTGGATTAACAATATCTAAAAGCCTTTTGTGCGTTCTGATCTCATACTGATCTCTCGCATCTTTGTTTACGTGCGGAGAAATTAAAACAGTAAATCTTTCTTTTTTGGTAGGCAAAGGAATTGGACCTTTGATTTGCGCCCCGGTCCGTCTTGCGGTTTCAACTATTTCTCGGGTCGATTGGTCAATCAACCTATGATCGAATGCTTTCAACCTTATTCTTATTGTATTTTCACTCATAATTGCGATCTCATAGATTAAATTGCACTCTTAATTCCAACCCCAAATTTTTCAAGGACGTTTGTTGGAGCATTTTCATAATGAGAGAACTCCATCGAAAACGTACCTCTACCCTTTGTCAATGACCTTATTTCTGTTGCGTAACCGAACATTTCTGCCAAAGGAACATCGCAGCGAATTGACAAACCAGCCATTGACTCGCCTGTCCCCTTAAGTATCCCCCTCCTCTTATTCAAGTCACTGCTTAGCGCGCCTTGATATTCGATGGGAGTATTTATTTCCACTGCCATCATGGGTTCTAAAAGACATGGTTTAGCCTGCAAAACTGCTTTTTTAAAAGCCAAAGAAGCAGCTACCTTAAAGGCCATATCTGTTGATTCTACTTCATGAAAGCTACCACCTGTTACAACCACGGAAATATCGACTAGTTCAAATCCTGCTAACACACCATCCCTTAAAGCCTCTTTAATTCCACCCTTTATTGCTGGTATAAACTTATCAGGGATAGTCTTTTCGTTGATATCAGTATCAAACTTAAACCCTTGCCCTCTGGCAATAGGAGCAACATCGATAGTTACGCTACCATAGTGCTTTTTATCACCTATTTGCCTATTAAATTCTTCTCCGACACCTATCGCTTGAGTTGAAACTGTCTCACGATATGAAACCTGCGGGCTTCCGACATAAGCATCAACTCCAAACTCTCGTTTCATTCTATCGATTGTTATATCAAGGTGTAATTCACCCATTCCTGCAACTAGCGTTTGGGTAGACTCTTTATCTTGACTGATTTGCAGTGAAGGGTCTTCTAGTGCCAATTTCATAAGAGCTTCGGCCATTTTTGCTTGGTCTCCTACCGTGGCAGGCTCAATCGCAACCGATATAACTGGCTGAGGGGCACGAATAGTTTCTAGTGCAATTATTTCTTTTGGGTCACACAAAGTAGTTCCGGTTCGCACATACTTCAGACCCACAGCTGCCACAATATCCCCTGCTGAGACTTCCTTAACATCAACTCTACTATTTGCGTGCATCTGGAGGATCCGATTTATCTTTTCTTTTTTATTATTTAATGCGTTTACCACCAAATCGCCACATTTTATTTTACCCCTATATATTCTTAAAAAAGATAATGTACCTAGAAATGGATCGATTAGAATTTTGAAGACTAATGCAGCGAAAGGAGCACTATCGTCTTGAATAATCGTATTACTTTCCCCGTTATCCGAAAAAATTTCATTTGGAAGATCGCCTGGCGCTGGCAAAAAGTCTACAACTCCGTCCAAGATTGCTTGGACGCCCTTATTTTTAAAAGCAGAGCCACAGATAACCGGCACCAAATTATTGCCAAGGGTCAATATTCTGAGCCCACTTTTAATCTCTTCTGAAGTTAAACAACCTTCTTCTAAATATCTTTCTGTGAGCTCATCCGATGCCTCAGCAGCGATTCCCTCTAGTTCTGATCTCAACTTCAAAGATTGCTCTTTTAATTCTGCAGGAATTTCCGCAATGGTAATTTTGACCCCTAAAGAAGCCTCATCCCAATAAAGAGCCTTCATACCAATCAAATCGACTACCCCATCAAAAGAACGCTCATTCCCTATTGGAATTTGAAGAGGTAAGGGCTTACCCCCTAATTTATCCTTTATCTGGTCAATGACACGAAAAAAGTTGGCTCCTGTCCGATCCATTTTATTTACAAAAGCTATTCTTGGCACATCGAATTTATCGGCCTGTTTCCAAACAGTTTCTGACTGAGGTTCAACACCGCCAACCGCACAAAACACAGCCACTGCTCCATCCAAAATCCTTAACGAACGCTCCACTTCGATTGTAAAGTCGACGTGACCGGGTGTGTCTATTATATTTATCCTGTGCTTGTCGTACTGATTACTGATACCAGCCCAAAAACAGGTGGTTGCCGCTGAAGTTATAGTAATTCCCCTTTCCTGCTCTTGCTCCATCCAATCCATAGTTGCCGCGCCATCATGAACCTCGCCCATTTTATGCGAGATACCAGTGTAGTATAGTATCCTCTCCGTAGTAGTAGTTTTTCCTGCATCTATGTGAGCCATAATACCGATGTTACGATAATTTTTTAATGGAGTTACACGAGACACAGTTTCACCTACTACCAACGATAATGTGAAAAGGCTCTATTAGCCTCAGCCATTTTATGAGTATCTTCGCGTTTTTTTACAGCATTCCCTCGATTATCAAAGGCTTCCAATAATTCACCCGCAAGCCTTTCACCCATAGATTTTTCGCTTCTCTTTCTAGCAGCATCTACCAGCCACCTCATAGCTAATGCGAGTCGACGGTCTGGTCTAACTTCCACAGGAACTTGATAAGTTGCACCCCCTACTCTTCTCGATTTGACCTCGACTCTAGGTTCAACGTTATTAAGCGCTTCTTTAAAAGCTTCTAATTCAGAATCATGTCCTTTCTGGGAAACGATTTGAAGTGCTCCGTAGACTATTTTTTCCGCAACCGATTTTTTACCGGCAGTCATTACAATATTAATGAATTTCGCGATAACCTTATCACCGTACTTAGGGTCCGGCAAAATATTTCTTTTCGCGGGCGTTCTACGTCTCGACATATTATTAAAAGTTCCTTAATTAAGCTTTAGGGCGTTTAGCGCCATACTTGGAGCGTCCTTGCTTCCTGTCGTTAACCCCTGATGTATCTAAAGTTCCCCTAACAGTGTGGTAACGAACGCCAGGTAAATCTTTTACTCTACCCCCTCTAATTAAAATTACAGAGTGCTCTTGAAGATTATGCCCCTCTCCTCCAATGTAAGTAGTGACTTCTTGGCCATTCGTCAGTCTAACTCTGGCCACTTTACGCAAAGCCGAATTCGGTTTTTTCGGAGTAGTTGTATATACTCGAGTACATACTCCTCTTTTCTGAGGACTAGCCTCCAAAGCAGGAACATTGCTTTTTTTAGTCTGCTTTTTTCGCGGCTTTCTAACCAACTGATTTATTGTTGCCATTTTAAAATCTCTATTAGTAATCCTTAACTCTTAGAACATTCCGCCGTACTACATTTTTCGACTATCGAACTATCGCTTTTCAACCGTTAAGTAGAACGAAAAAACCCCACCGGAGCGGGGGATTATACCCCTAATTAGATCAATTTCAAACCAATTTAAGCGCTTTTTGTAGACGCAGTCGGATCAGACGAATTGTTATCATTTGAATCAGTTTCTGCTGAGGCTTGAAGCTCAGCAATCAATTCAGCATTTAACTCATCTACACTAGCCGCGACATCTTGCTTTTTCCTATCCCTATGGTAGGCATAACCTGTGCCGGCAGGAATTAAACGGCCAACTATTACATTTTCTTTCAGTCCTCTCAACTCATCCTTCTTACCAGTGACAGACGCTTCTGTTAATACTCTAGTAGTTTCTTGAAAAGATGCTGCAGATATAAAAGATTCCGTAGCTAGTGATGCTTTTGTAATTCCAAGCAACATTTGCTCTCCAATAGCTTCTATACCACCCTCAGTTAAAACTTTTTCATTCTCTTCAACAAAATGCTCTCTTTCTATTTGCTCTCCTTTCAAAAATCCGGTATCCCCAGGGTGCTTAATTTCAACTTTTCGCAGCATTTGTCGCACAATTACCTCAATGTGCTTCTCGTTTATACTTACTCCTTGGAGTCTGTACACCTCTTGTACTTCATTAACAATATAGTTTGTTAATGCCCTCACACCTCTTAGCCGAAGAATATCATGAGCGTCTGCGGGCCCGTCACAAATCACTTCACCTTTTTCAACTTGCTCGCCTTCAAATACTGTGACTTGCCTCCACTTTGGAATAAGTGTTTCAAATGTTTCATTATCTTTGGTTGTTATCACTAATCTCTGCTTGCCTTTTGTATCTTTTCCAAACGATACAAGCCCCGAGGCCTCCGCAAGAACGGCTGGATCTTTTGGTTTTCTTGCCTCGAAAAGATCTGCAACTCTAGGCAAGCCACCAGTAATATCCCTCGTTTTTAATGACTCTTGCGGAACGCGGGCCACTACATCGCCAACTAAAACTTTTTGCCCATCAGAAACGGTAACGATCGCATTTGGTGGTAAAAAATAATTAGCTGGCACATCTGTGCCCGGAATATTTTGATTATCCCCAGACTCGTTATTGATTTTTATTGCGGGTCTCATATCTTTTGAAGACAGGCCACGTTGCTTCATATCAGTTACAACTAAACTTGATAGGCCAGTTATATCATCCTGCTGACGAGTAACTGTAATGTTATCCTCCATGTCAACAAATGCAGCTACGCCATTTAGTTCAGTAATAATTGGCTTAGTATGGGGGTCCCAAGAGGCTACTATTTGTCCAGCACTGACCGAAGCGCCATCCGCCACTACTATTAAAGAACCATAAGGAACTTTATGTCTCTCACGACTTCTTCCGCTACCATCATTTATAACTAACTCTCCAGACCTTGAGACGGCGACGAAATTTCCATCTGCTTTTGCGACGGTCTTCAGATTAACAAACTTAATAATACCTCCCGATTTAATTTCAACGCTATTGTTTGCAGCCGCCCGTGAGGCTGCCCCTCCGATATGAAATGTTCTCATTGTAAGTTGAGTACCTG
>MDTC01196074.1_pt1 | contig 16446 bp, 13 predicted proteins | sample 811181 | NCBI WGS metagenome assembly MDTC01 (sample SAMN05326644, study PRJNA326480) | marine metagenome | isolation source: seawater | place: Pacific Ocean: North | collected 2011
AACAATCATTATTTTGAAAAAGATGAAAAAGGTTTTCAATTACCATATCTAGAAGCGGTATCTATATCTTTATTGCCAGATAAAAAAACTGAATTTATGGAATTTGTTCAGGGTAAAATTGATTTTATGAACTCCATTGATTCTTCTTTTAAAGATCAACTTTTAGAAAATACTGGTGCTTTGAAAAAGAAATATTCTCAAACCATTAATTTATTGACTGGACCTTACTTAAATACAGAGTATATTGGCTTCAACATGGGGAATAAAAATTCACCGGTCAACTCAAAAAAAATACGTTTAGCTATTAACTATGGTTTTGATAGGGTTAAAATGATGAAATATTTAAGAAATAATATTGGTTACCCTGCTAACAAAGGATTTATCCCACTTGGGCTTGATAAAAACATTAATACAGTTGGATTTGATTATCAGCCAAATAAAGCAAGGAGACTTGTTGAAGAATATAAAAAAGAAACTAAAAATAAATCAATTGAGTTAGAACTTTCAACAGATGCAAATTATGTTGATATCGTTGAATTTATTCAAAGAGAAGTCTCAGAAATTGGCATAAATATTAAAATAAATATTATGCCCCCCTCTAGTTTAAGACAAGCAAAATCAAATGGAAAATTAGAGATGTTTAGGGCTAGCTGGATTGCTGACTATCCTGATGCTGAAAACTATCTATCTCTTTTCTATTCAAAAAACAAGGCTCCAGATGGGCCAAACTACACCCATTTTAATAACGAAAACTATGACAAAAATTATATTAAAACATATTTAGAACAGTCTCCCATTTTAAGAAATAAAACTTATTCCTTACTTGATCAAATGATAATAGATGAAGCTCCTATTGTACCATTGTATTATGATAAGGTTATGAGATTTTCAAAAAAAAATGTATTTGGACTAAAAACCAATCCAGTTAATCAATTAAATCTAAAGAAAGTCTATAAAAAGTGATTACTTTTTAAGTTTGGAGTATCTGTTTTTGAACTTGTCAATTCTTCCAGCAGTATCAATAAGTTTAGTCTTACCAGTGTAAAAAGGATGGGAAGTTCTTGAGATTTCAAGCTTAACTAAAGGATAAGTAGTACCTTCATGTTCGATAGTCTCTTTAGCATCAACAGTTGACTTAGTTAAAAACACATCTTCATTTGACATATCCTTGAAAGCGACTAATCTATAATTTTCTGGATGTATACCTTGTTTCATTTAAAATATTAATAGGATGCAAATTTAATTCTTTTTTATAAACTTGCAACTAAACTGTACTTATTTAGATTGTAAGTCATGCATTAAATTACAAATTAATAAATTCTAGTTACTTTTACATCTTATAATAAGGAAATAAAAATTTAAATATGGAAGAAATTAATACAAAAAAATATATTATTGAATTTGGAGCTTGGACTGGAATTACACTGGTTTCTTTTGCTATTATGTTGTTTTTGTTGGAAGCTCATTATGAAAATAGCACATCAACTCAGATAATTAATGCTTTAATTCAATTTTCTGGTATTACTATCGCATGTTTAGCATTTAAAAAAGCTAATTCAAATAAAATTTCCTGGGGAGAAACCAGAAAAATTGGTACTGGAATATCTTTAATTATAGCTATTATATCAATTTTTTACACTTTGATCCTAACAAATTTTATTGAACCAGATTATATGAATAAAGTCTTGGAGCTTTCATACTATGATACAATGGAACAGTATCCTGAAGCCTTAGCAAATATGGACTTAAATCAGTATATCGAAGCTTCAATGCCTTGGACAAAGCTCACTTATCCATTTATTTTGTTTTTTTCTGTGCTTTTTGGATTTGTGTACAGTGTTATTTTAGGCTTATTTATTAAATCAAAAAATGCATCCTGATGCAGCTTTCTATTGTAATCCCTTTATTCAACGAACAAGAATCTTTGTTAGAATTAAATAAAACTATTCTTGAAATAGTTTTATCAATGAAAATTGAGTTTGAAATTATTTACGTTGATGACGGAAGTACTGACAATTCATGGAATATTATTAAAAATCTTACCAAAAATTCATCAAATTTAATAGGAATAAAGTTTTTAAGAAATTTTGGAAAATCACAGGCTCTTTACGCAGGTTTTGAGGCAGCACATGGAGAAGTGGTTATAACTATGGATGCTGATCTCCAAGATGATCCAAACGAAATACCTTCTTTGTTTGATAAAATTGATAAAGAAAATTTTGACCTAGTTTCTGGATGGAAAAAGAAAAGGTTCGACTCAATTATATTCAAGAATTTTCCATCCAAAATATTCAACTGGGCTGCAAGAAAAACCTCAGGCATAAATTTAAATGATTTTAACTGTGGAATTAAAGCTTATAAAAAAGCAGTAATTAAAGAGATTAAATTAACTGGAGGAATGCACAGATACATTCCAGTTCTTGCTAAAAATGCTGGATTTAAAAATATTTCTGAAAAAATCGTAAAACACCATCCTAGAAAGCATGGTAAAACAAAGTATGGAGCAGATAGGTTTATTAAAGGTTTTTTAGATTTAATTACCCTTTGGTTCATTCATAAATTTGGTAAAAGACCAATGCACTTTTTTGGACTTATTGGAACTTTTATGTTAATGATTGGTTTCTTTTTCTCTTTATTCTTAGGAATTGAAAAGCTTTTTATTGAAACATCTGGTAGACTCATTACAGAAAGACCGGAATTTTATATTGCATTAGCAACCATGATAATAGGGTCACAATTTTTTCTAGCTGGATTTTTAGGAGAAATTATATTAAGAAATAAAAAAATAGAAAAGCAATATATAATTTCCGAAAAATTAATAAATGAGTGAAGAAAACTTAATTGATAAGAACTGTTCTGTTTGGACTTCCCCACCTTTTGACCATAACACTATTTCAAAAGTAAATGATCTTAAAAAAAATAATATTAAGGATTTTAATGATTCTTTTTATTCAGATTTAAGCTTTGGAACGGGAGGAATGAGGGGGATTGTTGGTGTAGGACCAAACCGAGTTAATAAGTATACATTTGGTAGAAATACTCAGGGTATCTCCAACTATATTAATAAAAATTTTAAAAATGAATTTAAATCGGTTGTAATTGCTTATGATTGCAGAAATGAAAGTGAATTTTTAGCAAATAAAGTTACAGAAATCTTTAGTGCAAATAATATAAAAGTTTTTTTATTTAGTTCTTTAAGGCCAACCCCTGAGCTTTCATACGCTTTAGTCAAATTAAATTGCCTGTGTGGAATAGTACTCACAGCTTCTCATAATCCACCTGAATATAACGGATATAAAGTATATTGGAAAGATGGAGGTCAAATTGTTCCTCCAATTGATGAAAAGTTAATTGTTCAAATTAAGGATACTAATTACTCTGATATAAAGTTTAAAAGAAATGATAAGTTAATTGAATTAATTGATCAAAATATCGATGATAGTTTTATTAAAGATTCAATAAAAAATGGAAAAATTGGAACTTCTAACAGAAATAAATATAAAATTGTTTTTACACCTTTACACGGAACTTCTCACTTAATTGGGCCAAAGGTTTTAAAAGAAGCTGGATATAAAAATTTAAAAATCGTAGAAGAACAAGCAGTTCCAAATGGGAATTTCCCAACTGTAAAATCTCCAAATCCAGAAGATACTGAATCCCTAGAAATGGCATTAAGCTTAGCTAAAACAAATGATTCTGATATTTTTATAGGAACTGATCCTGACGCCGATAGACTCGGAATTGGAATAAAAGATGATTATGGAAAGTATCTTACTCTAAACGGAAATCAAATAATGATTGTTTTAACAGAGTATCTACTAAGTAAAAATAAAAATGATTTAAATCAATCTTATTTTATAGGATCAACTGTTGTTTCAACCCCAATGATAAAAAATTTAGCAAAAGCTTACAACGTTGATCTTAAAATTGGATTAACAGGGTTTAAATGGATTGCTAAGATGATTAATGACTATCCTAATCAAAAATTTATTGGTGGGGGTGAGGAAAGTTATGGATATTTAGTTGGTGATTTTGTGAGAGATAAAGATGCTATTACCAGTTCGTTATTAGCATGTGAACTTGGATCAGAATGTAAAAGTAACGGAGAAAGTTTATATGATTATTTAATTAATTGTTACATAAAATATGGTTTTTTCAAAGAAAGATTAGTATCGGTTGAAAAAAAGGGAATTAAGGGCTTAAGTGAAATCAAAGACATTATGATAGGTTTAAGGAACAAGCCTATTAATACACTGGCAGGAACTGAAGTTATACTAATTCAAGATTTTGAAAAATCTGAACAATTAAACTTAAAAACTGGATTGAAATCTGTTTTAAAATTTCCTAAATCAAATGTTTTAATTTTTGAATCAAAAGATGGCACAAGAGTTGCAATTAGACCAAGTGGAACTGAACCAAAAATAAAGTTTTACTTTAGTGTAAACATGAAACTAAAATCAAAAACAATGTTTAAGATTTCTAACAAAATTTTAGAAAAAAAAATAGATGTTCTTGTGAATGAATTCAAATTTTAAAAATGACTTACTTTAAAAAAATTTTCAAGTTCGCCAATCCTTACAAAAAATATATTTTTTTAAATATATTTTTCAATATACTTTACGCATTTTTTAGTGCTCTTTCATTTTTATCATTAATGCCAATGTTAGAAGTCTTATTTGGCGACAATAAAAGAACTTATACAAATCCTGAATTTAATAACCTCTCTAGTTTTGGAAATGATTTAGAAGAGTGGCTTAACTTCCAAGTCAGCACCTTCTCTGGAGATGACCCGAAAAAAGCATTAATTTTTGTTATTTCAATAATAATTATACTTTTCTTTTTCAAAAATTTCTTTAACTATATAGCAATGTATTTCATAACTTTTTTGAGAAATGGTGTATTAAAAAACCTTAGAGAAAATGTATATAAGAAAATTATTAGTCTTCCTCTTCCCTATTTTTCTGAGAAAAAAAAAGGTGATGTGATTTCTAGAATTACAGCAGATGTTTTAGAAATACAACATTCTTTTTTATCAGTTTTAGAATTAATAGTGAGAGAGCCTTTAACTATTTTCTTTACTATTTTAGCTATGTTTTTAATTAGCTTTAAATTAACTGCCTTTGTACTATTTTTTATACCACTTTCAGGTTTTATAATATCTTTAATTGGTAAGTCATTAAAAGACACCTCAAATAAAGTTCAACAAGAGCAAGCAGAAATATTATCTATTACTGAGGAAACCTTGCATGGTCTTAAAATAATAAAAGGTTTCGTTGCTGAATTATTTTTTGTTAATCGATTTAAAAAAACTAATAATAAATTTTATAATTATTCCAACAAACTAATTAATCGTCAAAACTTAGCAAGTCCACTGAGTGAGTTTTTAGGGATTTCCGTTATTGGTGTCCTTCTTTGGTATGGTGGACAATTAGTTTTAGTAGATTTAGAATTAAAACCTGCTGCTTTTTTAACTTATATGGGTTTAGCATATGGTGTTTTAACACCTGCAAAAGCCATAAGCAAAGCTTCATACTCTATTAAAAAAGGAAATGCAGCAGCAGAAAGAGTAATGGAAATACTTGAATCTAAATCTACAATTATAGACACAAAGAATCCTATAAATAAAAATAGTTTTGAAAAAGAATTGAGTTTCGAAAACGTTTCTTTTAAATATGAAAAAGAAATGGTTTTAAAGAATTTATCGCTTAAAATTAAAAAAGGAGATACTATAGCAATTGTGGGGCAATCAGGAAGTGGAAAATCCACTATAGCTAATCTAATTCCCAGATTTTATGATGTCTCAGCTGGAGAAATTAAAATTGATGGAATCAATATTAAGGATTTAGCAAAAAATGATTTAAGAAATTTAATTGGTCTTGTAACTCAGGACTCTATTCTATTTAACGATTCTATTTCAAAAAATATTACATTATCAAATTTAAAAGCAGATTCTAATTTAATTATTGAAGCAGCAAAAATTGCTAATGCAAATGAATTTATCCATAAAATAGAAAATAATTTTAATTCTAATGTTGGTGACGGAGGAGGTAAATTATCTGGAGGTCAAAAACAACGAATTTCAATTGCGAGGGCTGTTTTAAACAATCCTCCAATAATGATTTTAGACGAAGCGACATCTTCCCTAGATTCAGAATCTGAAAAATTAGTTCAAGATGCTTTAGAAAACTTAATGAAAAACAGAACTTCAATAATAATAGCACACAGGTTATCTACCATTCAAAATGCTAATTTAATCCTAGTTATGAACGAGGGAGAAATTATTGAAAAAGGTAAGCATGATGAATTACTTGAATTAAATGGTGCGTATTCAAAATTAATAAAGCTTCAATCTTTTAGTTAAACCTACATAGGTTTTATTTGTCTTATATAAAAATATTTAATTGAATAAAGAGTTTAAACTTATTAATGAATTAAAAGATAGGCGTACTCAGGATAAAGCATTTAAAAGTCTATTAGTTCAGTATAAACAACCATTGTATTGGCATATTAGGAAAATAGTATTAAATCACGATGACGCTGATGATGTATTGCAAAATACATTTATTAAAATATTTAAAGGAATAAAAAAATTTAAAGGAGACAGTAAGTTATACACATGGATGTATAGAATTGCAACAAATGAAGCATTAAATTTCCTAAAACTTAAGGCAAAAAAATACTTTCAAAGTTCTGAAGAAATGATGAATAGTTTGGCGATTAATTTAAAGGAAGACCCTTATTTTGATGGAGATGCTCTACAATTACAATTACAGATTTTTATTGCAAGTCTTCCCAAGAAACAAAAATTAGTTTTTCAAATGAAATATGAACAAAATATGAAGTTTAAAGACATCTCTGAAATCCTTGGAACATCAATTGGCGCATTAAAAGCTTCTTATCATTTGGCAGTCAAAAAAATTAAACTTGAAATAGAAAAAATTCAAACCTTTTAACAAAACTATTGTCAATATATAAATGGGAAATTATAAAAACATATTAGTTGATAAAAAAAGATTCAAGATTCCTCAAGGGTATTTCGATCGTTTTGAGTTCAATAATATTAATATAAAAAAAGAAAACCCTAGAGGCTTTTTAGTTCCAGATTATTATTTTGAATCTGTAGACAAGCAACAAATTTTTAATAGAATATATATTAATAAAATAAAATTTATTAAAAAAAATATTTACAAAACCTTATCAATCGCAGCAATTTTTATTGGTTTTATATTTATTACAAATTATTTTGATAAAATCAGTAATAATATCAACAATTCTGATGTAATAGATTATGTGGATCAAGATTTTATAATTATTGAAAACTCAGAATATGCAGAGTTTTTAGATTCGAATGATTTAGATTATAATAATTTGATTTCAGATAATGATATTGAAAACTATTTTATAGAAACATCCTTAGGTTTAGAAAATTTAATATTTGAATAATATGAAAAAAATAATACTCTCTATTAGTGTTTTACTAATTATCAATACAGTTAGTGCACAGGAGGAAAAACTTAGTAAAGAAAAGTTCGATGCCTACAAAAAATTATATTTAACAGATAAATTAGATTTAGATCCAGAAACCGAAACAGAATTTTGGAATGCTTACAGATCTTACGAAGACAGTTTATATAAACTTCGAAAAAATAACAAAGATAATCTAAGAAAAACTTTAAGAAATATTTCTCCCACTGATGATGAATTTGCCAGGCTTATTGATGATTATATGAATTTTGAAAAGAGAAAAATAGACATAAGAGGAAAACTTATCTCAGAACTTAAAGAAGTTATGTCATTTAGAAAAACTTACATGTTATTTCGCTTTGAGGAAGATTTCAGACGAGATATGATGGAAAAACTTAGAAAATCAAGAAAAGAAAAGTAAAATTAATAGTCTTTAATCTCTTTTAATATTTAAAGACTTGAGTATTACATTATATTTACTCAAATTTTACAAATGCGTCTCCATAAAAATTTAGTTTTAGCTGTAGTTAAAGTACTTGATGGTGTCTTTAATCAAGATCTATATGCAGATAAAACAATTGAAAAAATACTAAAACTTGACAAAAGATGGGGAAGTCGTGATAGAGGTTTTATTGCTGAAACTAGCTATGAGATAATAAGATGGAAAAGATTGTATATAGAAATTGCAGAGGTTAAAAAGCCATTTAAATATCAAAATCTTTGGAGAATTTTTTCTGTATGGGCCGTATTAAAAGGAATTAATTTACCAAATTGGAAAGAATTTCAAGAAACCCCCAAAAGAAGAATTAAGGGTAAATTTGACAATCTTTCTAAAATTAGAAAATTTAGGGAATCAGTTCCTGACTGGATTGACGAATTAGCATGTAAAGAAATCGGAGAGAAAATTTGGGAAAAAGAAATAGCAGAATTAAATAAAATGGCCCCGGTAGTTTTGAGAACTAATAGTTTAAAAATTAGTAGGAATGAATTAAAAAAAATTTTAAATGATGAAGAGATATTAACTGAAACTATTGAGGGGTATCCTGACGCTTTACGATTAAAAGAAAGAGCTAGTCTTTTTAAAAAAAATTCTTTTCAAATGGGACTTTTTGAAATACAAGATGCCTCATCTCAACTTGTAGCACCCTTTTTGAAAATTGATCCTGGAATGAAAATTTGTGATGTTTGCGCAGGTGCTGGTGGTAAAACACTCCATTTATCAGCTTTATCAAAAAATAAAGGACAAATAATTGCTATGGATATTTATAAACATAAATTAGTTCAATTAAAAAAAAGAGCTAAAAGAAATAGTGCCTTTAATATTGAAACTAAATTAATTGAAAACAGTAAGTCAATTAAAAGATTAAAAGGAAAAGTAGATCGGTTACTCATTGATGCTCCCTGTTCTGGGTTAGGGGTTCTAAGAAGAAACCCAGACTCAAAATGGAAATTGAAACCTGATTATCTAAATAAAATAAAAGATACTCAATTAGAAATATTGAAAAAATATTCAAAATTGATAAAAAAAAATGGGAAAATGGTATATGCTACATGTTCTATATTACCCTCAGAAAATGAATACCAAATTCAAAGTTTTTTGAAATCTGAGGAAGGTAAAGATTTTACGTTGGAGGAAGAAAAAAAAATTAGCCCATTAATCTCAGGGTTTGATGGGTTTTATATGGCTAGGCTTAGCTTAAAATAAACATGTTAATAAGTATTTTATAATCGTTATTTAAATTTATATTTTAACAGATCTAGTTTGATTTTTTTCTTATATTTTTGATTAAAATTTAAAATTTAATTCTCCTTAATGGTTCTTTTCTTTAAAGATAAAAATGAATTAATTTACGCAGTAGATTCTTCTGAAGCTTTAGATTCAAAAAACATTTCCAAGTTAGAGTGGTTGTTTGTTAGTAGATTTTTAAATTATTCTAAAATTTCTTCAAAAAAATTTTTAGGGCCAAAAAAAACAATGGTTAGTCCCTGGAGTACTAATGCGGTTGAAATAACTCAAAATATGTCTATAAATGGAATTTTACGAATTGAATTTTATACTCCAATTCTAAAATCTTCACAAAAATTTGACCCTATGTTATTTGAAATATACGATGGGTTAAATCAAGACATTTTTAAGAACTCTATAAACCCCGATCCACTAATAGAAATTGATGATATTAAAAGTTATAATATTAAGGAAGGTTTAGCTTTGAGTAAGGAGGAGATAGATTACTTAGAAAACCTATCAATAAAAATTAAAAGAAAACTAACTGATTCTGAAGTTTTTGGTTTTTCTCAAGTTAATTCTGAACACTGTAGGCATAAAATATTCAATGGTAAATTTATTATTGATGAAAAAGAAAAAGAAGCCTCACTGTTCAAATTAATAAAAAAAACATCACTTTTAAATCCAAATGAAATTGTTTCAGCCTACAAGGACAATGTAGCGTTTGTAGAGGGGCCAAATATCGAACAATTTGCACCGTCAATAGCAGATCTACCTTCATATTATAAAAAAACAAATTTCGATTCTGTAATATCACTTAAAGCAGAAACACATAACTTTCCTACTACAGTTGAACCTTTTAATGGAGCTGCAACTGGTTCTGGAGGTGAAATTAGAGATAGATTAGCTGGTGGGAAAGGCTCCCTTCCTCTTGCAGGTACAGCTGTTTACATGACTGCATATCCCAGAATTAATTCGAAAAGATCTTGGGTTAATAATGAAAGAAAATGGCTTTATCAAACCCCACTTGATATTTTAATAAAAGCATCCAACGGGGCTTCTGATTTTGGAAATAAGTTTGGTCAGCCTTTAATTTCTGGATCAGTCTTTACATTTGAACACAATAATGACAATGTGTCTCTTGGTTTTGATAAAGTGATTATGTTAGCAGGAGGAGTCGGTTTTGGAAAGAAAAATCAAAGCTTAAAAGATATTCCAAATGAAAATGATATTATTGTGATTTTAGGAGGAGATAATTATAGAATTGGGATGGGAGGAGCTGCAGTTTCATCAACTGAAACGGGAAAATACAATTCTGGTATTGAGCTTAATGCAGTACAAAGATCAAATCCTGAAATGCAAAAAAGAGTCGCTAATGCAATTCGTGGATTTGTTGAAGCAGAAACAAATCCTATTATTTCCATTCATGATCATGGTGCTGGAGGTCACTTAAATTGTCTTTCAGAGTTGGTAGAGGAAACTGGTGGAATAATAGATTTAGATAATCTTCCTGTTGGAGATAAAACACTCTCTTTTAAAGAAATAATAGGAAATGAATCACAGGAAAGAATGGGACTAATAATTTCTGAAAAAGATTATGATATTTTAAAAAAAAATTGCTGATAGAGAAAAAGCCCCATGTTATAAAGTCGGAAAAGTTAAAAAAGATAAAAAATTTATAGTTCACTCTAGCTCGTCAAATAAATATCCTATAAACCTTTCTCTTTCTGATTTTTTTGGAAATTCTCCCCAGACAATAATGAAAGATTATTCTAAAGAAATAAATTTTTCAAAACTTAATTACGACTCCTCACAGATTAGTATGCATTTAACTAATGTTTTAAGTATGGAGTCTGTAGCTTGCAAAGATTGGTTGACTAATAAAGTGGATCGCTGCGTTACAGGTAAAGTAGCAAAACAACAATGTACTGGTTCTTTACAACTTCCTTTAAATAACTGTGGCGTTGTGGCTTTGGATTACTTGGGCCTAAAGGGTGTAGCTACATCAATTGGACACTCACCTATAGTTGCATTAATTGACCCTGCTGCTGGGTCTAGAAATGCAATTGGTAAAGCTTTAACAAACATTATTTGGGCTCCCTTAGAAAAAGGTTTAAAATCTGTTACACTTTCTGCTAATTGGATGTGGCCTTGTAAAAATCCTGGAGAGGACGCTAGACTTTATAAGGCTGTTGAAGCATGCTCATCCTTTGCTATAGATTTAGGAATAAATATCCCTACAGGAAAAGATTCTCTTTCCATGAAACAGAAATATAAAGACAAGGAAGTTATTTCGCCTGGAACTGTCATTATTTCAGCAGCTGCTAATTGTAGTAATATTAATAAAATAGTAGAACCAGGACTATTGAATAATGAAAATCCCATTTATTATATTGATCTTTCTAATACAAATAAGGAACTCGGAGGCTCAGCATTTGCACAAACCTTAGGCAAAGTTGGGTCTAAAACTATTGATGTCTGCGACTCAAAATACTTTATAAAAACATTCAATATTTTTCAAGAGCTTATTAAGAAAGACCTTATTAGCTCTGGACATGATATTAGTTCAGGTGGCTTAATTACAACTTTGTTGGAGATGTGCTTTCCAAACAAAAAAATTGGAGCAGAAATAGATTTGTCCTTTGCAAATGAAATTGATCTTATAAAAATATTTTTTAGTGAAAATTTAGGAATCGTTTTTCAAGCAAACCCAAGTGTTGAAAAAGAGTTTGAGAGAAGTGAAATTTCTTTCCAGAAAATCGGAAAGGTTAATAGCAGTGGAGTTTTAAATGTTTTTCACCAATCTAAATCAAATAAATTTGAAATTGATAAGTACAGAGACATATGGTATAAAACTTCGTATTTATTAGATCTTTATCAAAGTGGTAAAATTAAAGCTAAAGAAAGATTTGAAAATTTTAAAAACCAACCATTAATATATAATTTTCCAAAAAAATTTAATGGAACAATTAATAAGGTAAATAATAATCGAGTAAAAGCTGCAGTTATAAGAGAAAAAGGGAGTAATTCTGAAAGAGAAATGGCATATGCACTAGATTTAGCTGGATTTGATGTTAAAGATGTTCATATGACTGATCTTATTTCAGGAAGAGAAAATCTAGAAGAAATTAATTTTATAATAGCAGTGGGCGGATTTTCTAATTCTGATGTTTTAGGTTCTGCTAAAGGTTGGGCTGGATCATTTTTATACAATGAAAAAGCAAAAAAAAGTTTAATGAATTTTTACAGGAGAAAAAATACTCTTTCTTTAGGGGTTTGTAATGGATGTCAACTTTTTATTGAACTAGGACTTTTACATACAGAACATAAAGAAAAACCTTATATGACACATAACGACTCAAAAAAATTTGAATGTATATTCACAACTATAGAAATTCAAAAAAATCATTCAATTATGTTTGAAAATCTTTCAGGATCTAAATTAGGAATCTGGTCGGCACATGGTGAAGGTAAATTTATATTACCATATTCAGAAAATAAGTACAAAATTGTAGGAAAATATGGTTATGAAAAATACCCAGCAAACCCAAATGGATCAAATTACAATACTGCTATTTTAAGTAATGAAGATGGAAGACATATTGCAATGATGCCACATTTAGAAAGGTCTACTTTTCAATGGAACTGGCCTTTTTACCCTAAAAATAGAAAAGACGAAGTTTCTCCTTGGATCATGGCCTTTGAAAATGCTAAAACCTGGTTAGAAAAAAATAGTTAAAAAAATTTAACTATTTACTGTGCGCGCATAGTAAATTTATTTACATTTGGATATAATATTTTTAAATGCAAAAAAAAACTATCGATCACGTTTTGAGGTCTACATGGCAAAGTGTAGCGAAAATGTATAGTGAAGAAGCTGCTAAGTATAACTCAACTATGGCTGTTGGTTTTGCTCTTCTAAGTATTGATCCTAAAAAAGGAACTCCATCAACATCATTAGGTCCTAAAATGGGTATGGAGGCTACTAGTCTTTCTCGAACTCTAAAATCAATGGAAGAAAAACAATTGATCCTCAGAAAACCTAATCCAAGTGATGGAAGAGGTGTTTTAATTTATTTGACTGAGCTGGGTAAAATTAATAGAGATGCTTCAAAAATTGCTGTTAAAAAGTTTAATCTAGCTATTGAAAATGAAGTAGGTATTGAGGCAATCAATGATTTTCATTTAGTAATCGAAAAAATAAATGATCTAATTAAAAAAAATAAAATATTTAATTTTTGATAAAATGAATTTTGAATTAAGCGAAGAACATCTGCTAATACAGAAAGCGGCCCGAGATTTTGCTCAAAACGAGTTAAAATCTGGGGTTGTTGATCGTGATTCGAATTCTACATATCCTTACCAAGGAGTAAAAAGAATGTCAGAATTAGGTTTTTTAGGAATGACTGTTTCTGAAAAATATGGTGGAGGTGGAATGGATACAATTTCATACTTACTAGCAGTTGAAGAAATTTCTAAAATTGATAATTCGTGTTCTGTAATTCTTTCGGCTCATAACTCTTTAGCGTGTTGGGGTATTGAAGAATATGGTACTGAAAATCAAAAAAATAAATATTTAAGACCATTAGCTTCCGGAGATAAAATTGGAGCGTTCTGTCTTTCTGAACCAGAATCAGGTTCTGATGCCACACAACAAAAAACTATTGCTAAAAAAAAAGGAGATTACTATTTAATAAATGGTACAAAGAACTGGATTACCAATGGTGAAAAGGCGAGCCTTTATGTAGTAATTGCTCAAACAAATCCAGAAAAAGGATACAAAGGAATTAATGCTTTCATTGTTGATGCTGAGTCAAAAGGATTAACCACTGGAATTAAAGAAGATAAATTAGGTATAAGATCATCTGATACAGTATCAGTAATGTTTCAAGATGTTTTAGTACCTAAAGAAAATCGTTTAGGTCCAGAGGGATTTGGATTTAAATATGCAATGAAAACTCTTGAGGGTGGTCGAATTGGAATAGCATCTCAAGCTTTAGGAATTTGCGAAGGAGCATACGAGCTCTCCTTAGAATATTCCAAATTAAGAAAAACTTTTGGCAAGTCGATTAGTCAGCATCAAGCAATTTCTTTCAAACTAGCAGATATGGCAACTGATATTGAAGCTGCAAGATTATTAATCTATAAAAGTGCATATGAAAAAGACAATAATAAACCATATGGATTATCTAGCTCAATGGCTAAACTATTTTCCTCTGAAATTGCGATGAAACATACTGTTGAAGCTGTTCAAATACATGGTGGATATGGATTTGTCAAAGAATATCATGTAGAAAGATTAATGAGAGATGCTAAAATTACTCAAATATACGAGGGAACATCAGAAATTCAAAAAATAATTATAGCTAGAAGTTTATTAAAATAATATGAAAAAAATAAAAAATGAACAGAAAAATAAATAAAGTTGCAGTAATTGGTTCTGGAGTAATGGGATCTGGAATTGCATGTCATTTTGCTAACATAGGTGTTGAAGTTCTTCTACTTGACATATCCCCTACCGAGCTAAATGAAAATGAAGAAAAACTAGGATTGTCTTTAGAGGATAAAAAAGTTAAAAATAGAATTGTTAATGAAATGTTTCAAAGATGTATTAAATCAAAACCTGCGCCTTTATATCATAAAAACTTCTCAAAAAGAGTTGAGTTAGGAAATTTAACGGATGATTTAAAAAAAATAAGTAATGCAGATTGGATTATTGAGGTTGTAACAGAAAAATTAAACATTAAACAAATCGTATTTGAACAAATTGAAAAATTTAGATCTCCTGGAACACTTATCACTTCAAACACTTCAGGAATTCCAATCAAACAAATGAATGAAGGCAGATCTGAGGATTTTAGAAAGAATTTTGCTGTAACTCATTTTTTTAATCCACCAAGATATTTAAAGTTATTTGAAATCATTCCTGGTCCAGACTGTGATCCAAATATTATTGATTTTTTAAATGATTTTGGGGAAAGATTTTTAGGGAAAGATTCCGTATTAGCTAAAGATACACCTGGATTTATTGGAAATAGAATTGGTACGTTTGGAATGGTAAATATTTTAAACAATGTTGAAAAATTAAATTTAAGTATTGAAGAAATAGATAAATTAACTGGACCCATAATTGGAAGTCCAAAATCAGCAACATTCAGAACTAGTGATATTGTTGGTTTAGACACGACTGTAAATGTAGCTACTGGTATCTATGATAATTGTCCTAATGATGAATTTAGGGAAACATTTAAACTACCTGAATACATATATAAAATGCTAGAAAAAAATTGGTTAGGCTCAAAAACCGATGGTGGATTTTATAAAAGAATAAAAGATGATAAAGGAAAATCAACAATATTGTCGTTAGATTTAAAAACTCTTGAGTATTCTCCTTTAAAAAAAGTTTCTTTCGAAACTATCAACAAAGCCAGAAAGATCACTAATGTACTTGATAGATTTCCAGTTTTAATCGAAGGCACAGATAAAGCTAGCGAATTTTATAGATTCAATTTTGGAACCATGTTTTCTTATATTCAAAATAGAATTCCTGAAATTTCAGATGAGCTTTACAGAATAGACGATGCACTTAGAGCAGGTTTTGGATGGAAAAATGGACCCTTTCAAATTTGGGATTCAATTGGTATTAAAAAAGGTGTTGAAATAATGGAAGCTTTGGGACACAAAGCTGCTCCATGGATTTCTGAAATGTTAAACAACAATATAAATAACTTCTACAATATAGAAAATGGTAAAGTCAAGTACTATGACTTAAAATCTAAAACTTTTGTTGTGGTACCAGGTCAAGATTCTTTAATTATTCTCAACAATTTAAATAAAAGCTCAATTGTTTGGGAAAATTCTGATTCTGTTATTAAAGATTTAGGAGATGAGATAATAAATTTAGAATTTAGAACTAAAATGAACACCCTTGGACAAGGAGTTTTAATGGGTATAAACAAAGCGGTTGACTTAGCTGAAAAGAACTATAAGGGAATGGTAATTGGTAATGAAGGTTCACATTTTTCAGCAGGTGCAAATTTAGGTGCTATTTTTATGGCCGCTGCCGAACAAGAATATGACGAAATTAATCTTGCTATCAAGTTTTTTCAGGATAGTATGATGAAACTCAGATACAGTAATATTCCAACAATAGCTGCCCCACATGGATTAACTTTAGGTGGGGGATGTGAATTAACAATGCATTGCGATAAATCTGTTGTTTATGCTGAAACTTATATGGGACTTGTTGAAGTTGG
>MDTC01258228.1_pt1 | contig 16439 bp, 16 predicted proteins | sample 811181 | NCBI WGS metagenome assembly MDTC01 (sample SAMN05326644, study PRJNA326480) | marine metagenome | isolation source: seawater | place: Pacific Ocean: North | collected 2011
TACAGCCTTCAGCCATGAATAGAAGGAACGTTTCACACGTAGATTGGTTCGCGCACGACTTGTCAGGGAGGTCTCATCTGCGGCGGTCAGGTCGCGCGGTGCAGGATTGGGAACATCGAGAGCATCAATGATCGGCGACTGCGGCGCAAAAAGTACCGTGTCCCACGAAAGGTTGAGCGAAAGGGCAGCTTCTCTTTCCAGCCTGAGTTGATGCAGGATGCCGATTCCCTGGTTGATCCCAGGCACGAGCGATACGTGTAGTACGCGAGGAAGGTCTCGGCCCACGTATCGACTCCTTACGCCATGCACGCTCTACGCGTGGGCGCGAACCTGCGGTCGAGGCATTGCGTTGACAACCCTAATCACGTCCGTGAAGTCCATTCCAATCGCGTCTAGGTACCACTTGATGTTCTGGTAGCGCGGCCGATTCTCCTCGGATACTCTCCGCAGCGCGTCATCTCGCGACAGCACGCCTTCACGGATCTGGTTGCTCCGAAAAGTGTCGTGCTCCGTGAGTCCGGCCGCTGTGTAGTAGACATAATTGTAGAAAGCAGCTGTGCCATCTCCTATTCGCCACGTGGCGTTGGTATCGGGCGCCCGTTCCCAGTCATAGAGGTCAAGTGACTCCTCGACCGTCTCTTCGTCCCATTTCCAGAAGTCAAATAAATGGAAGTAATCCTTCTTTTCCCGGAAACTTCGGTAGTACTCCCCGCTCCATGTGTCCCACAGGGAGGCGTTCAAGTAGCGGGGACTTTGAACCATCGCGCCGAACCGCAAGTACTGGTACCGGAGTTGCTTGGCTAGGCCTCGGCTGTAGACACTCGTTTCCTCGAAGTCAGGAGGTACGCCCAAGAAACCGGCCTTGAAATGGGTGGTCTCGAGCGGATTGATGCCCCACAAATTGAGTGAGACTCCAGTTTGCCGTCGCACGGTGTCAATGTGCTGGAAGAAGTGCTTATCGCCTGCCGTGAGCACACTCAGCATTCCTAGATGAGGGGATTGCAGCCACGCGGTCAAATTTCGCGTGATGTTGCGGCGCTTCTTTGCCACATCGGCAGCAACGATGATGTTTTCTACCCCTAATTCGGAGCACATGCGACTTATGTTTCGGCGTCCGAGGTCGGTAATCATGCCCCAGTCGTATGTGTAGGTAATGGGCCTCATGCCTAGTTCCTCGACAATGAGGTGTAACGCATAGGAGCTGTCACGCCCGCCGGAGAAGGGAACGATGCACTCAGCCCCGGCAGACTTCCGAAATGGTTCGACTATGCGCTTCAGGTCATCCGGGGCGCGCATTTCTTGAGGCTTGTAATTCGCACAGAAGTTGCACACCCCATCACTATCAAAACGAATGAAGGTCATAGTTTCCGGCAAGATGCAGCGACTGCAGCGTTGCAACTCGTACTCCTCAAAGACAAGTTGCTGCTCCTCCACAAGCGATGTCCCTAGCGATGGGAGCAGATTCTGGCGCCGCTGCGGCCCAACAGAGTGCGTGTCGACTTCAGGTGAGACAGGTATGTCGAAGATGAGCGGCTCAAGCACTTGATTCACAGCTGGGCATCCCACTTCGTGCAGTGGATAGGCCTCAGATGCGAAGTGCAGGGACTCAGCGAGATACCCGTAGTACAGGCTTCCGTTGTTGGAAAGCAGCATGAGTTTGCCGAGACTGGGCACGGCAATGGCTGCTGAGACTGTGCCTTTGCATAACTCCAGCGTTCGTAAGCCCACCTCTTCCATCGCCTTGCCCTCATCAAGTTGGGAGGAGACGATCGCTGCAATTACTTCCGAATCAGACTCCTGGCATCTGTCCTTCGGCAAAGCAGACCACAACGATTCATCGTTCACCACGATTCCGTTGTGAATGACGCAAACTCCGTCTCGATAAATGGGCTGGTTGTCTGACGAGCCGTTGGTCATCAACCTGCTGTGACCCATGACGAAATCCGAATTGGCGACGTCAACTCGACCAAAGAGTCGATCGATCGTCATCTCAGCTCGGTAGATGTCGTACTTCTGCGTCCGATGCACTAGTAGACCGCTGGAATCTCGTCCGCGTTGCTCGGCATACCGAGCCAGTCGCTTGAGGACGGCCTCGTCAATACGAGACTCAGCGACTACGCCGAAGATTCCACACACGGCCACTTCTCCGTCCTAGACAGGGTCACCACCTAGGTGCCCTGGACATCAAGCAACTCCATCCACCGATAGAGATTGAATATCCGCCACAACTGGTTCGTTGAAACCCTACCCCTGCGGGGCGATGACTCAATTCTCTCAAGGACCTTCCGCTTATCGAGGAAACTGATGTCGGGGGCAGCCCGGATGCTCCGGACCATGGTTGAGTGCTGGGCTTGAATCCAGTGCTCGTCACCCTCAAATCCAACCTTGTCTCGACGCCGGATAATCGAGTCGGGGACTAAAGACCGGACGGCGTCCCGAAGGATCGCCTTGGTGGACCCGTCATCACCCACCAGCCAGTTCTCTGGCAGGGACAGCGTGTAGTCCACCAACGACTTATCCAAAAAGGGGACCCGATTCTCCACCGAGAAGTGCATGGAGTTCCGGTCCGCGTGGCGCAAAAGTGCCTGCAGACCCCGCGCTGTCAGAGAATCTCTTAGCTCAGCCTTGACGCGCGCACCTTCGGCTCCACTCGTATCGCCATGAGTTGAGGGCCATGCCCAAATAGCGCCCCGCTCACGGAGTGCGCGGTGGTCGACGCCTGCTAGTGAGAACCCCGGTAGGAGTCTGCCTCCCAAGCGTCCAAACAACTGTGGAGCCAGTGCTGCTCCGGTGTGGAACACCCCCTTAGGAAGTGACCGATCGGGGAACTGGCGCCAGTGATTCATGTACCGAAGGCTTGCGCCCCACCTCTTCGTCTCAAGGAGACTTCGCATCCGATGCCCTGGATATCCGTGATACCCGCCGAAAACCTCGTCAGCTCCCTGCCCGTCAAGAGACACCACGATGCCCTGCTCCCGCATGGCCTGAAAGACGCGCAACTGTGCGTAGATGCTTGTCGAACCGAAGGGTTCACCCTGAGTACGAATCAGCCGATCCGTATCAGCCAGGAAATCATGGTGCGAGGGTTGAACCACGTGAAGATCAGTGTCGAGATGATCGGCAACAGCCGACGCCCACGGGAGTTCTTGCGCCGCCACTTGGGAAGGAACGAACGTAAAGAGTCTCAACGGATACTCGGGTGCAACGGCGCGAACCGCACAGGCAATGGTGCTGGAGTCCAGGCCCCCCGAGAGTGGGATGCCGATCGGGACATCCGCACGCAGATTGCGCTCCACGCTTGCCAACACAAGTGACCGAACCTCTTGGGCTGCTTCGGTTCGGGAGAGTCCGCGTCGTGTTTCGATCGCAGGAAACCAGGAGGGACGATCGCTAGATATCTCGCCTGATTGAAGGCACACTCGCAAAACTTCCCCGGGCCGGACAGCGAACAATCCTTCGATGAAGGTTTCCTCCGAAGCGTCACAAAGCCCTGAAGCAAGAAAGTGCGCCGCGACCGCCCAGTTCAGTTTCGGTTGATCCTGCGTCAGGCCAACAAGACTTGGGAGTTCACTGGCAAATGCGAGTTTCTGATCCTCCGTTCGGCGATAAAACAGCGGCTTGATTCCAAAAGAATCCCTGCACATAATCACGGTTTCTTCATGCCGATCCAGTAACGCGAAGGCATACATTCCTTCAAGCTTCGCGAGACACTGAATTCCCCAGGCTTCCCAGGCTCCCAACAAAACCTCGGTGTCACCGCTTGACCTGAACGAGTGTCCCCGGGCCGAAAGATCACTTCGCAGTTCTCGAAAGTTGGTGATTTCCCCGTTGTAGACAAGCGTGAAGCGACCATCAGAAGAGGTCATTGGCTGCTCCGCGGCCTCACTAAGATCGAGAACCGCCAAGCGCGTCATGCCGAGATCAACCCGAGCGCCGCTCCTTGACGCCCAAGACATCGTGCCAAGAGAGTCCGGCCCTCGATGGATCAACAAACCCAACGCAGTATCGAGAGCGACCGGTGCGCGATCGGAATCCCGGTCAAAGGTGACTAGGCCGGCGATGCCGCACACACCTACCTCCTTAACTCAGCGCCTAAGCCTAGGTGCGCTGCCATAGACTCCCGCCACATGGCCACCGTGAAACCGCACGTTTCGATTGGAATGCCGGTTTATCGTGGGGAAACGCACCTACGAGCGTCGATCCAATCAGTAACTAACCAAAGTTTCCTTGACTGGGAACTTATCGTGCTTGATGACTGTAGCCCTGACCACAGCGTGGACGTGATTAACACTTTCCAGGACGAACGCATTCGTCTCCTACGTAACGCGAGTAACCAAGGTCTCGTCTCAGCCCGTAATCGAATCATGGATGAATCAAGGGGGGAGTTCCTCGCCTGGTTGGATCAGGACGACTTAGCCTTTCCGGATCGAATTGCCACGCAGGTCCGTTTCCTCGAAGGGCACCCTCACGTTTCGGTCTGCGGATCCTTCACCGAGACTCTTGTCGAGCACGAAGGGCTTCCCAGCTACGTGCGTCTCGAGGTACTCCCGAAGAGTCATCATCAGATACGTGCCGCGCTGCCGTTTCTCAATCCTGTGGCGTGCAACACCGTCATTATGCGGCTCAACGACTTTCAAGAGCGTGGACTCAGGTTCAGTCCAGAGTTCGGTAATTCGTTGGATTACGACATGTGGAGCCAAGCCTCAGACTATCTCTCGCTCGAGAACATTCCTCGCCCTTTAGGTGCATATCGCGTGCACCCGCGGCAGACCTCCCGTGGGACAGCTCTTCAGGTCATGAATCAACACGCCATTCGTGTTCAGGCTGAACTCATCGAAAGGTCGCTCCACATACCCATGTCGAATGATCAACGGGTGCTTCACGCCAGTGCGACCACCGCCCCACTTAACATTGATGATGCAGAGCACCTGATGGAGATCGCTTCCTGGTTCGCCTCGCTTCGCCAGGCCAACCTGCGCTACCGAGCTTTTGATGTTGAATCGTTCGATGGAACGTTGGTACGACAGTGGACCACATGCCTGCTTGCGGCACGTCCAAAGATGGGACAAGTCACATTCGCGCGCTCAGCCGCCGTCGGGACCAAAAGGATTCGCCCCAAGATCTGGCCAGCCACAAGAAGCCTCGCATCAGGAGTTCGCAGACGAAGGATCCGACGCTCCCGGCCGGCTCTTCCACGCACTGATCTCAGATAGCCACGCATCACGCCAGGTCGGCAGACCTAGTAGACCGGTTTTCAGAAACTTGGCACAGTCAAGATCAACGCGCTCCGGTCGGCGGGCAACCGTCGGATACTCCTTGCTGGTCACCGGAGTGATCCGGTCCGGGCCGAATCCCGCCTGAGTTGCAATCGCCACCGCCCACTCAAACTTGGAAGTCGCCCCACGACAGCAGACGTGGTACGTGCCACCCGGAGGTGGCCGGCTGATGACGACCAAAATCGCTCTTGCCAGCACAGCCGCCGGAGTTGGGTTGCCAACGATGTCAGTGACTACGGAGGCCATACCTTGAGAAGCGCGCAGTTTCTCCAAGAGCCTCGTCGGGAAGTTAGAGCCTGTCTCGGCGGAGTACAGCCACGAGGTCCTCAGCACGTAGGAGTCGGGGCAGTAGATGGAGACCAGACTCTCCCCTGCCAGTTTTGAGGACCCGTATACCGAGACGGGGAGGCAAGCGTCGTCCTCTGTGTATGCAACATCAGCACCACGGAAAACGGCCTCTGTGGAGATCTGAACGACCCGTGCCCCAGCCGACTCAGCGGCACGGGCGATGTTCCCGGGGCCGAGGGCGTTCACCGCAAAAGCCTGCTGCGGATGCACATGCGCCCCGTCAACATCGGTCATCGCCGCGCAATTGACCACCCAGTCCGGTGCAGCATTGCGCACGCACTCAAAAACTCCGTGGCTGTCCGCGACATCGACGCTGCGAGGCGCCCCTGATGCCGTGGACGGTGCCGCTGACAGCAGCGCTCTTCCAAGCTGGCCCGAGGCGCCAAACACCAGAATGCGATCGGTCATGTCAGTCAGCCATCGCTACACGGTTCTCTACCAGTCCACGGATCGCCGCACGGCCCATGGCCAAGTTCGACTGCTCGGATAGACCAGCGAGATGTGGTGTTAGGAAGACCGTCTTGATCTCCGCGACTTCCCAAGTGGCCGGCGGTTCGCATTCGAGCACATCAAGCCCGGCAGAAAATAATCGCCCAGCCCGCAGGGCGGCTATGAGTGCCGCCTCGTCAACGACGCCACCCCTAGCCGTGTTCACCAGAATCGCATCTGGTTTCATCAACGCTAGTTCACGAGATCCAATCAGGTGACGCGTCTCCAGTGTCATGGGCACATGGACGCTAACAACATCGGCCAGGCTCAACAATTCATCTAACACCACTGGCCGCACCCCTGGCACGTCCCTGGAGATGACGTCGAAGCCAAGCAGTCGACACCCAAACGGCTGGAGGAGGTTGGCCAGAGCGCGACCAACGTGGCCGACCCCGATCAGGCCGACAGTTGACCCAGCTAAGAGGCGTCCTGTCAAGGGAGCCCACTCACGGCGACCAACGTTCGAGAGGCTCTCCGGCACACGGCGCAAAGTCGCAAGCATGTGCAAAAGGGCCATTTCGGCCACAGCCTCTGCGTTAGTTCCCGGGGTAGATGCGAGGACCACTCCACGCTCAGCTAGGCCCTTCCCATCTAGTGAGTCCAACCCCACACCGTATTTCGACACAACCCTTAGGTCGGGCAATCGATCAAGAAGAGGAACGTCGATGCGCTCCAGACCCACGATCACTCCTGCAACATCTGTGAGAAACTCCGTGAGCTCGTCACCCTCGAGCCGACCGCCTGACTCGTTGAATCGGCAATTCGGGAAAGCAGCAAGAAGTTCCTTTCGCAACTGACCGCTCGCCGAGAAAGACCGCGAAGCCACGGCCACCAAGACCTGCCGCATGCCGCTTTCGCTCACCATGTGAGATTCCCAACTTCCTCAGATGCGCGATTCTGGCGCATTAGCCAAGAGTCCGTTCGGAAAGATATTCGCGGACGGCCTCAGCTAGCGCGCCATTCGGCTTGACTTCTTGCAGACCGATCGTGCCATCGTGGGCGACCAGGACTAACCTGAGATGCGTCGCTGAGTTTTTTTTGTCCCTACTGAGGGCTGCGAGCAATCTCTCTGGATCAATGGCGACACGGTCAAAAGTGCTGAAGTTGAGTGCCAAAATGGAGTGCATCCGCTCATACTGACTCCACCCACTGACTCCGAGTTGTGCAGACACATAGTTTGCGAGGTCCATCCCGACCGTGATGGCGATGCCGTGCGGAATTCCGTAGTCCGTCGCGATCTCGATGGCATGACCAAACGAATGCCCGTAATTCATAACCCTTCGGGGTCCGCGGTCAAACTCATCTATCTGAATAAGTTCACGCTTGAACAGCAGCGAGCGGCGTATGGCAGTCAGCATCACAGCATCCAGCACAAAGAGCTCTTCGTACTCCGCGGCCAACTGGTCGAAGTGCTGTGGACCGGCGATAGCATGAACTTTGAGCATCTCACCAATTCCCGAGCGGATATCAGCGTCATCCAGAGACTGCAGGAACCCAAGGTCAATGGTGACCCTCCGTGGTGCCTGGAATGTGCCGACGAGGTTCTTGATCCCTGCCGCGTTTATCGAGCTTTTCGAGCCAATGCATGAGTCGGACTGGGCAAGCAGAGTTGTTGGCACGAAAGACCAGTCCATGCCGCGGAACATAATGCTTGCAGCAAACGCGGCAACGTCCTGCGTTATCCCGCCGCCTACGGCGACAAGCTCGTCGGAGCGTCGGATACCGGAGGTCACTAACTGCTCAACGATCGCCGGGATCTGCTCCAGGGACTTCGTCTCCTCAACTGCCTTAATAGCGATAGTCAGCATCGGGTCCAGAGGGGGCGACACTGTATTGCCGTAGAGATCCAAAACTCGCTGGTCAATCAAGATCACCCGTCTGTCACCCGTAGACAAACCCTCCATGGCGCTATCTGTGAAGTCAACCTCGTAGGGTCCCGCCTGCGATTCGACAACAAAGTCGGAATTAGACACTGGTAAAGCCCCCATCAATCACTATCGACTGTCCGCTTATGTACGAGTTTGCATCGCTGGCGAGGAAGGCAACGAGTTGTGCTACTTCGTCAGGCTGACCTAACCTCCCGGCCGGAATCTCCTCACGCACCCGGGTCATACCGTCTTCTCCGAGTACACGTCGAGTCAACTCTGTATCGATGAATCCCGGTGAGACGCAGTTGGCGAGGATTCCATCGCGAGCCACCTCCGCAGCGAGCGCCCGGGTCATACCGATGAGAGCTGACTTGCTTGCTGAATATGACGCTCGCTGCTCGCGGGACAACACTGCCCAAATAGACCCAATATTCACTATGCGACCCCAGGCCTGGGCACGCATATGCCCAAGCACAGCCTGGCTCAAGAGCATCGGTGCTCTCACGTTCACCTCGTGAATCTCTTGGAAGTCGGAAGCGTCAATCTCCGCAAAAGGAGCGATCTTGTTGATGCCCGCATTGTTAATGAGAATGTCAATTGACTTCCGAGACAGGCGCGCAGCAAGATCCATTGTTCCGTCAAGGGACCGAAGGTCCGCGGAGAATCCGCCAAATGGGGACATCGCCAGCGAGTCTTCGCAGCTCGCCAGGATCAGCACCTCGCAACCAGCCTTGTCTAAAGCCTTTGCGATCGCCGCTCCTAGCCCCCGGCTCCCACCAGTGACCAGCGCCCGGCGCGGAATACTCAAGGTCGTCCCTCATCTTGTGGCCCGGTCAGCCCAGGATTATCGAGACGAACCCCCAAATGGGCACTACTCGCCGAGCCGCGGTCGCCAACACCTGTGAGCCCATCCACAATTTTCTCAGCATGGCACTCATCTTTTTCTCCGCCGAGCCCGAGGATGGCGCCCCAGTGGTATCCCTTCGCGATTCCGTGGTCAATCACGCGCGACACCTGATCGTTTCCGTCGCATCTCATCTGACGGTGATTAACACAACGCGAAGCGGCTGGTTCGCTTCTGAGACTAGCAATGGTCATCTCGGGGCCCCCACGTTGACGCACGATGTGATCGCATCCACCAGTTGGGCAAATTTCGTGGAGTCAACCAAGTCCCCGACCACCCGTACGTACGACAAGTGGTTGCCGAGCAAGTCAGTGCCCGTCATGTCACGCTCCCCCGGAATAGTCGTCGGACCATTCGTTCAGCAGGGGAACGACCACGTCACGCGGATTAGGAATGCCGAAGCGCTCTCGCCATCTAGCGTCTTGATAGTAGATCTCGTACACCAAGCCCATTGTTCTGAGTGCCTCTTCTGAGGAGCCGCTTCGCACAGAACCAGCCTCCTCCAGTGCATATTGAAAGGCCGCTACCTCCTTTGACCATGAGTCGTCCTTGTTGTACCGGGTCATATGTTCGCGCGGGTCACCGCCATCGCCGGACGGGTTGGCCTCAACGATGGTCAGCGTCTCAGACCCGTAACTCTTTGAGCTTGACAAAATCCCACCCAGAACAAGGCTGCCGCGACTCATGGTGACCTCAAGCGAGAACTGGTGTCGCCACTGCGTCGCTGACGAAGTGAGGGACGCCACGACACCCGACTGCGTACGCATGAGGGCATGCGCATTGTCCTCAACGTCATAGCCCCAGTACTCATTAGAGACGAAACTGTGAACTTCATCGAAGTCTCCACCAAACAGCCTGATCAGATCGACCATGTGAATACCTTGGTCAAGAAGCACTCCACCACCGGCGATCTCCCTCTTCGTACGCCAATCCGACTGATCGAAGGTAATAAGTCTTGACTTGCCATACACGCCGCGCAAGCTAAGAACCGTACCCAGTTCACCGGATTGGACGATCGCTAACGCGTCCTGGACGGACTCGTGATAACGGTGATTAAAGCCATACATCACTGTGACATGGGGATGCTGACGCTCCGCATTGATGACCATCGCAAGTTCTTCAAGGCTCCGTGCCGGTGGCTTCTCGCAGAACACATGCAGACCTCGACGGACGGCTGCGGCCGTCACTTCGGCGGACATGTCATTGCTCATGCACACAAACACTGCATCTAAGCCATCGCGGAGCAGGTCCTGATAGTCCTCATGGGCCCGAACCCCATCGGGAATCTGGGTCAAGACCTCGGCATTGCGGTCACACACAGAGACGGCCAACATTCGATCATTCGCCTGAATGCACGCGAACCTTCTGCGCCCCACTATGCCGAATCCCGCGACTCCAACACGGATGGGCCTGGACATGCCCTGATGATAGGGAAGAGGTGCAGACTTTTTGTCACCAGACATCTCGAAGATCATATCGAGGGCTGCGTGCCAGAGGACTATTGTCATTGTCCATGGATCTCGCAAGTGACCTGCGCAGGCGTCTAACCTCGAGGGAGCCGGTCGTGGGTTCCTGGCTATCGCTTGGTGACTGCGCGGTAGCTGAGATCATGTCACAGGCCGGATTCGACTTCCTCGTCATCGACCTCGAACACGCACCCACCTCTCCCGAAACTGCCGCCGCAATGATCAGGGTCATCGACCTCGCAGGCTGCTCCCCTTTGGTTCGGGTCACTGAGTTTAGTTCCGCCCAAATCAAGCAAATGCTGGATGCGGGGGCCCACGGAATTGTCGTGCCAAATGTACAAAACGCGGAACAGGCCCAAGCTGTCGTGCGTTCAACTCGATACCCGCCTGCTGGTAACCGAGGAGTTGGGCTGCACAGGGCACAGGGATACGGACCTTCCTTTGATGAGTATTTGGAATCGATGGCTGATGGTCTCTTGGTCGCCGTGCAGATCGAATCCATGATCGGAGTTGAGAACATAGATGAGATCGTTTCGGTTGAGGGCATAGATGCCGTAATGGTCGGCCCTTACGACCTTTCCGCAGATTTGGGCATTCCAGGCAAGTTTGAATCGCCAACCTTTACCGCAGCCGTGCAACGTGTCCTTGAGGGTGCGACCGCGAGGGGTGTTGCTACTGGTGTCCACGTAGTGGAGCCGGATCCCGCGGGCCTCAGAGAGAACTTTCGCGAGGGTCATCGCTTCCTCGTCTACAGCGTCGACATGAGAATTCTCGAGACGGGCGCCCGTTTAGGAGCTCGGTCCCTTACGGGCAAGCCATGAGTGTCCTGGCGGTGATACCAGCCCGGCAAGCAGCCTCTCGGTTCCCGGGCAAACCTCTAGTTGACTTGCACGGTCTCCCCATGGTTATGCACTGCTACTACCGCACGCGCCTCGCCAACCTGATAAACGACATCGTTATCGCTACTTGCGACGAGGAAATAGCGCGCGTCGCGCAAGATTTCGAAGTTCCTGTTGTTGCGACTTCAGATAAGCATCTCACCGCCGTCGATCGCGCCGCGGAGGCGGTGCAGCATTACAAGGCGACCAGCGCAGAATCGCCTGAGGTTGTTCTGTTGGTTCAGGGTGACGAGCCCTTGCTCGAGCCATCGACACTGGACCTCATGGTGTCGACAATCACCTCAGATCCCACTATCGATGTGCTCAATGTCATGGTGCCGTTTGCACGCTATGAAGACTTCGAGGATCCAAACAATCCAAAAGTTGTTATTGATGCACGTGGCAACGCCCTGTATATGTCTCGCGAAGCCGTGCCATCTGCATGGCGGTCTTGGGATGCATCAATCTCCCGCATGCAGACTGGCCTGTTCGCGTTTCGCCCGACAGCACTTCAATTGTTTGCGGATACTCCCCGCACGTCACTCGAAACTGCTGAGTCAATCGATATGCTGCGTTTGCTTCACGCAGGACAGCAAGTGAGGATGATGTCTGTCAATGAGCCCTCTATAGGCGTTGATACCCCACAGGATCTGGCCAAAGTAGCCAAGCTGATGGAAGCTGACAGCCACTTCCACCGCTATCGGGCGGCTGCAGGGAACAGGTCTTCGTGATGGCCATGACTGAGAGCGCGTGAACACCGCACTTATCCTCACGGAGGAGGAACAGCCATTTGACACACCCGATCTTCTGCTGCTCTGGGATACGGATCAGCCCCCCGATGGCTATTCCGGGCGGTGGATTTCACTACCAAATGAAGTGAGCGACAACCGGATCGACTTAAGGGCTCAATACGCCACATGGATCGCAGCCATGGGGACTACTCCAGTTAGGGGGCGAAGTCTTGCAGATCGTCTGGTCGTTCAGCCTGGTCTGAGTTACTGGTGGATGACCGCCCCCGCCGAATATTCCTTTGAACATTCGTCTCTAGCGTACACCGTAATGCGTCTTATAGCTGTCACAGATGTCGTACAGCGAGAGGGCACCAAGAAAATTGTCAGCACTTTGTCGGGCGTGGCCCCAAACAGCACGCTTGATGACTGGTGCCAAAGAACCGGCCGGTCATTCGTGCACTCAACGTCACAGCCTCGCCACATGGGGCGATCGATTCGAGGACCCAGGGTTCTTCTCAATGCCGCTCGACGTTGGATAGGAGCTTTGCGAGATATTCGACCTGCTCATTCGACTGATGATTGCGCGCGCGGAGACCGTGCATCCGATTCTGTTCTCATCGTCGATTACCTGGCCCACGTTGGCCACACATTGGGGGGGGCCCGTTCCCGCTATTGGGCTTCCTTGCCTGAGGTTATACGCGCACGAGGAGCCCGGATTGCTTGGGTCCATCTCTTTATCCCCTCGATGAAAACTCCAAAGACCGCGGACGCGCTCACCCTCGCGCAACAACTTCCCCTTAAAACTGAACATCACGACGTCGCTCAGGCATCTATCAATGCGCGTGTGCTTCTGGGCGCTCTTGTCACCTTCATGCGTATTTGCCGCCTGCGCCTCTCATTCACTAGGCACCACCCCCGAGTGTTGGTCCGAGGACTCGATCCCTGGCCACTGCTCAAGGAGAAGACAAGAGATCATTTTGTGGGCTTACAGGCCATGGACAACGCCCTATGGCTGCGTCTTTTTGACAACTACCTAAAGAACGCTCGCACCTTTAGCCTTGGCCTCTACCTTCAGGAGAACCAGCCATGGGAAATGGCGTTCCTCTCCGCCTGGCGCCGTTACAACCACGGAACCGTTATGGGGGTCCAGCACACAACCATTCGATTCTGGGACTTCAGGTATCTAAAGCAACCAGAAACTGAGCAGTCACCAAAAGGGGCTATGCCCAAGCCAGACGTGACCGTGCTGAACGGAGACGGCGCGCTGACTGCACTCGAGGGATTTTCCCCTCTAGGAAGGCGGGTCAATCTCGCTGAGGCTACCCGTTTCGTTGAGTCAGAATCCGGTGCCAATGATGTGCGGAGCAAGATGCGAACAGGACCGCCATGCCTACTCGTAGTCGTAGAATACGATTCCGATTACGCTGAGCGTCAAGCTCGATTAGTGCGTTCTATTTGCGGGGTCGCGGAAGTCCAAGAAGAAAAACTCAAAATTGTGTGGCGACCGCATCCAGCATCAACAGGGCCGCGTCTCGAGTTCCCATCAACCGTAATCGTGGATCAAGACACACCCATCGACATACTCTTTACCGAAGCTGATGTCGCCATGGTTGGCAATTTCTCGTCTGCCATTCTGCGTGCGCAAGCCCTCGGCACCTCGATGGCACGGCTACCCTCTACGCAGTCACTCGGGAATGAACCGGAAGACAGCGGCCCAAGCGCCGTGACAATTACTACGCCGAATGTGCTTATGGACCTGCTCTTGACAGCGTCACTTTCTAGGAAAATGCAAAGGGATGCATCGGCGCCACTAAATTCGATCTTTGAACTCAACCCAGATCTGCCACTGTGGCAAGACCTGCTGGATGCTGTTTACCTCACTGATAGCGGCTAGACTTGATCCATGGCTCAAGGGTTGACCGAAGCTGACATTCGGCCAGCCGATCTTTTTGACGCCTACCTGGACCTGGTGGCGAAAGATATACAGACCTACTTCAACGCTTCTCTACGAAGTCCAATCCCCTGCCCCGCCTGCAACCATCTTGGGAAACATGCCTTCACTAAACTCGGATTTGAATATAGAGACTGTCCAAACTGTCACTCCTTGTGGGTAAGCCCGCGCCCCCCTTTTGCAGACTTCTCTGCCTTCTACTCAAAATCCGCGTCGGCGAAGTATTGGGCCGAGGTCTTCTCTCCAGCTGTTCAAGAGGTGCGTCGAGAGCGGCTCTGGCGTCCCAAAGCTGAACGTGTCGAAAGGCTCGTCTCACAGTGGGAGACTACCGCCACGCCCTTCCGCTCTATCGTTGACATTGGTGGCGGGACTGGAATTTTTGCAGAGGAGTTTGCGAAGTTCAGGAGCATTGACGTCATTGTCGTAGAACCCAGTCCTGCAGCAGCATCTTCCTGTCGCGCGCGCAATATTACTGTTCTTGAGACTTTTCTTGAGGACCTCACACAGCATGATTTGCCTGACGGCCCTACGATTTTTACTAGTTTCGAGCTCTTCGAGCACGTTCATGACCCTATGCACTGGCTGACCTCGGCGTCACGCGTGATGGAACCCGGCGACCTGCTTGTACTCACAACTCTCAGCAGCACTGGCGTGGATATCCGCGTGCTGTGGGAAAATTCTGCCTCAGTCAATCCCCCGCACCACATAAATTTTTTTAACCCTGGTGCAATGCGGCTCTTGTCGACACGTTGCGGGTTGGACCTAGTCGACATCTTCACCCCTGGTGAACTTGACATTGACATACTGCGCAACAACCCATCATTGATTCGGGACCGCTTTTGGTCCTGGGTCATTACCACCGACGATGACACGCGACTACGTTGGCAATCTCTGATCGCCGAAGCCGGGGCCAGCTCCCACATGTGGGTCGTGATGCAAAAGCCCATCTCAAGTGACCGCTCATGAATAATCGTAGGACCCTAGCCGCACGCGTGCTTCACTATCTCGAACACGCGTACAGATTTCCATTCCTCGGGACGGTAGGGCAACTTTTTATCGCTGAGGCACGCATGCGAGGGATCAAAGTCGGTAACGAGGTAGCGTTTTTCGGCCGGCCCATTTTGCAAATTTATCCTGGTTCGACAGTGACGATCGGGCATCATGCGGTGCTAGTAAGCAATTCACGTCGCTGCTCAACAGCTAACCTGTACAGCCCCTGCAGGCTTCAGACGGACAACGTCACATCCCGCATACACATTGGGTCTGGTGCCGGACTTAACGGAGCATCTATTTGGTGCAGGAGCACATCCGTGACTTTGGGTGTGAATGTCGCGCTTGGCCCAAACGTAACAATCATGGACTCGCCGGCTCACCGGGTGTGGCCACCAGAGTCTAGAAATTACTACCCGGGCGTCGAATTGGACAAGTCCGTGTCTATAGGTGACCAGGTCTGGGTGGGCAATGGATCTCTAATCCTCGCCGGAGCAAACATCGGCAGTAACTCAGTAATTGCCGCACGAAGCGTTGTGACGGGAGACATTCCCTCCAACTCCCTGGCCGGAGGAATTCCGGCTAGGGTCCTGCGCTCCTTGGGGTGAAACTCGTTCCGATTGGAGCATCTCTACCTACGTTTAGTTCCCCCCATATCAGCCCGGTCCTTGGGTTACTGGCCTCGCTTCAAGTGAAGATCGCCGAGCTGCGTCGGCGCGCCCGACATCATCAACTCACCGTCCACCCACCATCAACAGCGATCACTTGCCCCGTCACATAACGGGACTCAGGTCCAGCAAGCCAACAAACCGCTCCTGCAACGTCGGCCTCCGTTCCCATTCGACCAAGCGGCGTCAGCCGTTGGTACCTCTCCACAAAGTTAGCCGGTTGATGCCGGGCAATCCCCCCGGGAGCCACTGCGTTTACTCGGATCATCGGGGCCATGACCATTGACAGGTAACGGGTGATCTGAATTAGTGCTCCCTTGGATGCGGCATAGGCTGGAGACAAGCCCATTGCCGTTTCCTCATAGAGGGCGGGTACGGGGCCCGACAAGCCATAAATAGACGCGATATTAACTATGCTTCCCGAATTTGACTTCTCCATTAGGGCTTGCAGTCCGACGCTCAGCAAGTACGGCGCCGTTGCGTTGACCTGGAACGAGCGAGCGAACGCGTCGGCCAGCGGTTGATCAGATTTCGATTCATCTATCGCGTTTGTGATCGCAGCATTATTGACGAGCACTCCAAGCGACGGTACTTTTCGCTTTATTGATTCAAGACCGTCCCGGATGGCGTCACTCGACGACAAATCTATAGCAACAAATTCATCCAATTCGACATCTGCCACACTCTCGTCACTCTGTAAACGCTCACGCTGCACCGCCAAATCACTGCCCAACACTTGGAATCCAGCGTTCGAAAGCCCCGAACATATAGATCTCCCCACAGGACCTAAACATCCGGTTACCAATGCCCAGTCAGCCACCCGCCCCACCTCTCATCCCTATCAACTCCTTACCCATTGGACAAACAGCA
>MDTC01268259.1_pt1 | contig 16438 bp, 14 predicted proteins | sample 811181 | NCBI WGS metagenome assembly MDTC01 (sample SAMN05326644, study PRJNA326480) | marine metagenome | isolation source: seawater | place: Pacific Ocean: North | collected 2011
CCACTTTCTTATTGTTTCAAGCAATAATTGAGCTGCAACAGGATCTACAGAGTTTCCTAAAGTGGTTGCAATTGTACAAGAGGTTTTGACATTTTTTAATGGACCTAAAGCAGTAATTAAAGCGGCTAAACCAATAACTCCAGCTTGAGGTTCAGCCCTTCTAACATCAACCCCTCTGGACTCTAACTCAATTCTATAGGATGCACAACTGGTGATTGAAAATACCTCTTTTCTTTCCGCACTTGCAGACATACCCGCAAGAACCATGATTTCACCACCGCTAAACATCTCTAACACTGAAATAGCAAGTTCGTGCTGACCTTCAGGAGTCATTGGCTGTGCATCACCTGTAAGTGTGTAGACATGTTTACCATCAACCTCTATTCTAGAAAGTAGGATATGAGGCGGCACTAAGAGACCATTCTCATCTAATTTTGCTAATGGTGGTAATGAAGGATGAATAATTCTAGCGATTGGTTCTGCGTCAAGCTCACCGTTAACTGCATCAATAGCTAATTTCCCAACATCTCCAACACCTGGCATTGCTACAAGCAATACCTCTGATGAAGTATTGGGCTGTGAAATCCAATCGATGAGCGCACCCATGAGGGGTCAAGCGTATTTTGACGCCGTATAATGATTCACATCATTCCTCTTCATCAGAGGCCAATGTTGGTAGTGATTTCGGCCAACCGTCTTCTTCGACTCCTTCTAATCGTCTACGAAGATGCGCACGCTTATCTTCTGGAGACCATTTCATAGGCGCCGCCGCTTGTGCAACACCGCCACATGATGGGCAAACGGTAGTTAGACAATATGTGCCACAAGATTTGCATTGCTGCATTTGCTGGCGAGCCATTTCATTCCCTCTCAGCCTCTGCAGAGCCTCCTGCGTCTTGTATTACAGAGATGCAGGCTTTTGTCGCTTCAGTCCAGCCGTCTTCAGCGGTCTTGAAGTCTGGTGCTTTGAGATCTATTCGATAAGATGGTGCGCCATCATAATGGCAGGTAACAACAAGTTCCGTTTCTTTGTCTGAAACACTTTCTGCAGCAATTAGAGCATCACGTATAATTTCAATCCCGTTTGAATTTTCAACATTTAGGGTGAATTTGCCACGTATTTCTACCGTGTCTGGAATGATATTCTTGACTGCGATTTCGATGAATGGTTGAATCCAGTCACCTTCAAAACCGATTTCTGCAAGAGATTCGGGAGTTTTAGCTGCTTCTTCAAATGCTCCGTATAGTGTTGCGAAAGACTCCGTCAAATCGGCTTGAATTTCCTTGTGTTCTTCTTCACTCCAGCCGACTTGCTCAGACAGTACTTTCAGTAATTGTTTCGCTCTTTCTTCATTCTTCCATTCAGCGAGACGGTCCCTTTTCCTTTCCTCACTAACAGACTTTAGAGATAGTTCTAGGGATTTGTTGTCATTTCGTGTCCTAAGCACTTTGCAGATTAGTCTCTGACCTGGTCTAACAAATGCTCTGATATTTTTTACCCAACCGCTGGCAATCTCACCTATGAAGATGAAGCCTTCAATTCCATCGTATTCATCGAGATCGACGTAAGCACCATTTTGCTTTACTTCTCTGACAACGACGACAACAAGTTCGCCCTCCGATGGTCCACCATCTAAGAGATTTTTTGCCATGGAGGACTAGCCTCCATTCACTCAAGGGTCTCTACGACGTTGCAGCCGACCAACTGGGCCTTGCCACCAGAAGGATTTGTCAGTGTAGCGCCACATACAGCACATGAGATTGCAACAGTAGCACGGGAAAATATGATTGTCTCGTTAGAGCAATCACGGCAGGAAACTTTCAGGAAACTAGCAGCCAAATCATTCACCTCAATTATCTACTAACTCGAACTTCTTAGCTCGTTGGCATGGCGCATAGTGTGCCTTTCCTGTTTCAGTGCAGCGGAATAGTATGTTTACTCTCTTGGTTGGTTTTTCACGACCATCGGGCTTGGGACGTGGGAAACCACGGTATCCGGCCATGACTCTGCGGAATCTTCTCTGACCCCACTTTAGCTCGCTAGCGCGCTTCTTCTTGACACGCTCGACGGTATGCATTGTGTGCTTACCAGCACTAGGGCTGTAACGCTTTACTTGACGTGGCATCTTTACCATGGTCTCACCTTGAGCATTCGGCCCACTAGCGACCCGTATATAGTGGTGACGGATTAGCAAAATTTGCAAAACAGCCTACTGAGCCGGATTATACCGGTGATGTTGATAAGTCATAATGATGCCGAGAATAATTATGGATTCAATGCTAGACGCAGCAATCTGGTTTTGGATTCCTCTACTGCTAATTCCAACAGGAGTGTGGTTTACAGTAAGCGGCAAAGCGAAATCTTCTGGCAAGATCTTATCATTGATTGGACTTGTTTTGGTGATGGCTTCATCTTGGACTGTTCCAGAGTCAGATTCTACTGCATCTGGCCACCTTCTCCTATCAATATCACTACCATCTATTTTGCTTGCATATGGAATTCATGGAATGATTTTTGGAGGAAACGTACCTGTAGGAAAATTAGATTCAGGTGCCAGGTTGAGTGGTACATTTGCGGTATTCTCATCCTTAGCCATCTTTTCCTTGATGCATTGGTATTCGTTTACACCAGTGTGGAGAAATGGCGAAGTAAATCCCTATTGGATAGTCTTCTGGCCGACGTTTCTTTTGTTCTCAACCTCGCTTACCTCCTCAGCGTCTCTTGGGCTGGTTACATTTGGAGAAAATCGTTTGAAAGAGGCTATTTACCTTGCTGGGGTTTCGGTTTTACTGACTGGAATCGCTCTTTGTGCTATGTTATTTGATGGGTACCTAACCACGTCTGAACAGTTTAGAGACTACCTCTGGTTAGCAACAGCCGACATATTTGGAACAATAGTGGGCTTGGCGCTAGCAATTGGAGCATTTGCAATCGTAATATGGAGTTATGAACGGTCCCTACCACTACCTGAAAATTCTCACCCACCGACCGAGGAAGAGATAGCCCATGTTGTTAATATTGCAAACCAACACATTCGAGGTGAGGAGGAATGAGGCAACAAGGCTCATCTTGGAAATTGCTAGTATTGGCTGCTTCTCTTCCTATCTTGGTATTAGTAGCAATAAACGTGTCATTGGGAGATGATTTTCATCCAGATTCATTCAAACGATTTGGCAACGCTTTGCTGACCTCATATGTGGTGGTAGGGATATTACTGATTGGTAATTTATTCTTCTATGCAGATTCAAGACATAGGCCATTTGCACCATTGGTTGGTATGGTATTTGCTCTATCTGTGGGACTACTCATCTCATGGATACTGATTTCCTACCAAAACCTGCTTCTAGAAGCTAATAGCGGCCTTCGAGCACAGATGTTATCTAATGTCGTTAGATTATTGGTTAGTGTTACTTCCATGGGCCTTGCGTCTATCCTTGCTATCGGCACCACATTTGCGTTGATAACAGGTAGACCAAGGCGGGAATTGTTCCTTGAAGAGGAGTAAACTGTCTTTCCGTCGGTTTGATAAAGGGAGGGCCGGTGGCCCAGCCGTTAGGTGATACGATGTCCAAGGGTACTCCATCTATGGGTAAGAGGCAAAAGACCACCCACATTCGATGTCGTCGCTGCGGACGCAACTCATATCACAAGCAGAAAGGCGTCTGTGCTTACTGTGGATATGGAGCAACCTCGAGAATGCGTTCTTACGGCTGGGCAAAGAAAACTCACCGACCCTGAATTCTACTATTTTCAGTAGAAATGCCTGTAAAGCCCCAGTGACTAGATTACTACAGGCGACCGAAAATGTGTGGCATCATTGGAATTGTTGGTCGTCAAGGTTACCACATCAACCAATTGCTATACGATGGTCTAACCGTATTACAGCACAGGGGTCAAGATGCTGCTGGTATAATGACTGAATATGAGGGGAAGTATCATCTTCGAAAATCCAATGGCCTAGTCAAAGATGTGTTCTACAAAAGACATATGCAAAATCTACTAGGCTCTGTTGGCATTGGTCATGTAAGATATCCTACTGCTGGCTCTTCCTCGGCAGCAGAAGCACAACCGTTCTACGTGAATTATCCGTTTGGAATATCTCTGGCACACAATGGGAATTTAACAAATGCGACAGAGGTAAAGTCTCTACTTAAGAACGTGCATAGAAGACATGTCAACACTACATCAGATTCAGAACTTCTGCTAAATCTACTTGCTATGGAATTACATTCTAGAACTCACAATGTCCAAATCGATGGAGAAATACACGTGGATGTAAACACCATATTTGCCTCTGTGAGTGCTTTACACGATCAGATTACTGGAGGATACGCTTGTGTCTCCCTAATCTCTGGCTTTGGATTACTCGCCTTTAGAGATCCTCATGGAATAAGGCCACTTATCTTTGGAAGTCGCGAGGTCGAGGGAGAAAAAGAATGGATAATAGCTAGTGAATCTGTTGCAATACACGCGCTTGGATTCGAAGTCGAAAGAGATGTAAGGCCAGGAGAAGCTGTTTTCATAACATCAAGTGGCCAGTTATTTACCCGGCAGTGCACAGAAAAAACCCATCATTCGCCATGTATTTTTGAGCATGTTTACTTCTCGAGACCCGATTCAATTATTGATGGAATTTCTGTTTATCAAGCAAGGTTGAATCAAGGTCAAAGGTTAGCAGAAAGAATCCTTGAAGAATTTCCAGTACATGACATTGATGCCGTAATTCCAGTGCCAGATTCCGGCAGGTATGCCGCATTACAAATGGCTAGCGCTCTTGGGGTAGAGTATCGTGAAGGATTTGTTAAGAATCGTTACATTGGACGCACCTTCATCATGCCTGGTCAGGCAATGCGTAAGAAGTCAGTAAGACGTAAACTAAACGCAATTCCGCACGAGTTTAAAGGCAAGAATGTCCTCTTAGTGGATGATTCTATTGTAAGAGGGACTACATCTGCCCAGATTGTAGAAATGGCCCGAGATGTTGGTGCAAACAAAGTCTACTTTGCTTCTGCTGCACCTCCTGTTAGACATCCTAATGTGTATGGAATAGACATGCCAGCAGTTACAGAATTTATTGCAAATGGGAAATCAGTTGACGAAATTGGAGAAGAAATTGGGGCTGACAAATTATTTTACCAGACACTTGAAGATCTAATTGAGGTAACTAGCATAAACGGACCACAGGCATGGGATACAAGTTGTTTCAACGGAGAATATGTGACAGGTGATGTAACTCAGGAATACCTAGATGCTCTTGAAGAGGCAAGGAATGATTCCGCAAAAACGGAATCGAGAAAATCAAATGCTACAATCGAATTGCATAATGATGAATGATTTTTCTTTGAACACTATATCAACAGTCAAGAGTGGGTATCATCTATGATGGCCCTATTGGCCCAACATGGCGCTCACTGTACCCGTGACAAGCAAGTTCAGTTCGAGCGCTAGAATAACTGCTGTATTTAGTGGCAACAACCTTTCATATGGTCAAGAAGATGGTCTCCTAACTATTGGTGATGCTGAATTCAAATATGATACTGTGAACTCTCTTTTCGAATTTTCATTTGGCGATGTTTTAGTTGGAACTGGTGAATCTCTTGTCACAATTAGAGATGGTCAGGAAATTCGCAGCCAAAACTTCGAAGTCGGAATCGATTCAATTCACGGGAAAGACGATCATGCGATAGTAATCGATGGTTTGGGTAAAGCGCATTTAGTAAAACCAACAGGTGAAACAATAGTTTTGGATGCGCAGTCAGTACTTTTAGTAAAAATCAGCTCAGAAATCGCAATTGCAACCGAATCCGGTTCAGTAATGACATTCGATTTCTCAGGCAAAAAGGAATGGGAAAGGCCAAAGAGAGGAGAAGTTGGTGAAAGAATTACTGCAATTGGATGGGACAATGATTGCTTAGTCGTTGCAAGAGAAGGTCATGGCCTAGTTCCTGGAGATGAAGAAGCTCTAGAAGTTGAGTATTGGGTTTCCGGTATACTCAAAAATCGAATCGATGTAAAAAACCGAATCGTGGCTATAGATGGCCCTTGGATGGGATTAGACATGGGTGGGATAATGTTTGGAGAAAACATAGTTTTTGAAATACAACATCCCGTTAGAACAATTATCAATAAAGGAGATTACTGCCTTGTTGGGTGTTGGTTTCACCTTCACAAAATTACAAAGGATGGAAACGAATGGTCTGTTGAGACAAAAGGAATGGTAGAACATGTTTCATCGAACAAAGACGGAAGTAGGGTACTGATTTGTGGTAGTGACCAGAATGATTACACAGATTCGGAACCAGTGGTTTTAATCAACTCATTAGCAGAACCTATCCCGCTGATTGAGGAGGAATCTGCAATCGACGATTGGGGAGAAGCACCAGCGTTAGACATCGATCCTGACGAATTATATGGTGCTGAATTATCTATTGAAGAAATTGCAGGGATCTCAAATGAAGTAAAGACCGAGTTTACAGGATTATTGGATGCTCTAAACGATGAAATCATAAACGAACCATCAATCGAAATTGATGATGATTTGATGTTAGCTTTGTCCTTAGACGCTGAGGAAATCATTGCTCCTGTTCCAGATGCCGGTGGTGACCAGTCTGTCAAGGCCTCTGATGATGGGACGGCAATAATTCTCCTAGATGCTACTGGTAGTACTGACCCACAAGAAAGGATTACCTCATGGTCATGGGTAGATTCTAATGGAAAAGAAATTGCAAATTCACCTCAAGTAAAAGTAAAATTGAACAAGGGTAATCACAGAATAGAATTGCGGATTAAGGACCGGGATGACCGCTGGGCATCAGACTCTATAGACATTCGAGTTGGTTGAAATGGTTTACTCGCCAAACATTGCTCATTTTTTTGTTACTGCACTACAGCAGAGGTGTAGTGTAGTCACAAACCCAGATACTGGAGAATCCGTGATAATAGATGGGGGTGGAGATTTCGACCGTTTAGTTGCTTGGATTGATAGAGGAGAGGGGCATCCCGATCACGAGATTGGAGAATACAGCGGGGAAAGAAAAGTTGTAGCTTTGATTAATACCCATGCACATTTTGACCACTCAGGACACATCCCTTTTCTAAAAGAACACTATTCACTTGAATGGTGGTTACACAAAGATGATTTCTTTTTACAGAGCTTAGCACAGGAATCAGGAAGACGATGGGGATTCAATTTACCAGAGCCTGCAATTGCTGAAAATTCTTGGGAACATGGAGATAAATACAACTTTGCAGGAATGGATTTTGAGATTATTCACACTCCAGGTCACACGCTTGGAGGCTGTTGCTTAAGGTTGATAGTTGACGATGGCCCGGATCATTTATTCGCTGGAGACACGTTATTCCAAGGTTCGATTGGGCGAACTGACCTGCCAAATTCAGGAGGCAATCTTGACCTTCTTCTAAAAATGATTAGGGAAAGATTGTGGCCCTTAGATGAGGACACGATAGTTCACCCTGGACACGGACCTTTGACTACCATTGGTGATGAAAAGAGAACTAATCCCTTCCTAACTGACGGTTTCCGTGGTAGAGGCGCTTGGTTGTAATCAAGCCATCATTGATGATAATGAAGACTCCAAAACAGGTAAGGCTTCTTCCCAGGTCGCTACAATGCCATAATCTGCGTGTGCAAATATTGGAGCATCTGCATCTTTGTTAATTGCAACAATATATTTTGATGAGCGCATGCCAGCAAGATGTTGAATAGCGCCAGATATACCCACTGCGATATACAAGTTAGGATTCACAGTCTTACCTGTTTGTCCAACCTGCATAGAGTGAGGAATGTCATCCCAAGTGTCTACTGCAGCTCTAGATGCACCTACTGCTGCTCCAATTACATCTGCAATTTTCTCTAAGTGAGAGAAATTATCTGGGCTGCCCATACCTCTACCACCTGATATGATGATATTTGCCTCTGAGACATCTAGTCTTGTGGAGGCTCTAGCAATTATTTCCTGAACTGCGGTTGCTACATCACCCGACTGATCCACTACAGAAACTTCGCATGCTGTAGCGGATGCACCTGAAAATACATTCGCCCTAACCGAAATTGCTGCGTCGCCCGATACCGCAACTGTTTGCATTGCTTTTCCAGAGTAGATTGGGCTGGTTAGGTTGTTACCTTCAATTGATACAACATCCTGTACCACAGACACACTTCTTTTTGCTGCTATTCTAGCAAGTAAATCCTTTGACTGTGGAGTTGCTGCTGCAAATATTACTCCTGAAGGAGCCGCTGCATCAAGTGCTGATGCCCATGATGCTGCGTCATAATTTGCGAAGCAATCACCTTTGACTGCAATCACTCTTGAGACACCTTCGTAGCCGCTGCCATCTGCTATTGATGCATCTGTACACGGTATTACCATCACAGGATTTGTTCCATACGCTTTTGCAGCGCTAACTAATTCTGCTGTTACAGGAGATATTGCTCCCTTGCTAACTTCTGCTATAATTACACTATCTGACATTTTTTCACCTCAAATTACGTTTGCTTCGTCTCTTAGAAGACTTGCAACTTGTTGGGCGGAAGCACCGCCTTCGAATTTCTTTCCTTCAGGCTTTGCTGGAGGAGGAGTTTGAGAAACGACTGTCACCGAATTACTCGGAGCAGAACCGCCTACAACATTGACTTGAGCTCTTTTTGCCATCATTATTCCTTTCACGTTTGGCTTTCTCACCTTCACGTTGCCCTTGTCGCATGAAATTACTGCATTCCCTGCAACTGCCATTCTAGCGTGCCCACCTTCTACTGGTGCAATAACAGTAATTCCACCCGAGAAGGATGCCTCTGTTATGTTGGAAACACTTGCCCATCCAAGCCTTTCTGCAATTCCAGGCCCTGTTGATCCAGCTCCAGTATCTGCAGCGGTTTTTCCGCAGTAAACAAACTCAGCGCCTATTTCTGATATTGCAGATGCTAGAGCTGATTGGACTGCATGTGAGTCCATCTCACTCCAGGAATCATCCCAAACCCTTACTATTTCATCAACGCCAATAGCCTTAGCGTCTTTCAGAATTTTATCTGCATCAGATGGTCCGAGTGTGATTGCAGTAACCGTTCCACCCTCGCTTTCTTTGTGTTGCAGAGCAGTCTCAATAGCAAACTCGTCGTAAGGGCTGATAACCCACTTTACAGCAGAGAGATCAACTCTGTCACCACTCACAACAATTCTTGCATTTGTGTCTGGAACTCTCTTAACTAAAACGACGATGTTCGGCATTGAAATCACTTATTCCACTGGGGATGAGTCTCGCCAACAGAAGGCCGTTGATGAATATTGTCTAATCACCTTGTCAACTCGTTGACTCGCTCTAGGGTGTCTGGATTGCTTTCAAAGTGAGAAGCAACCGCCTTTAGACCTCTTGAAACACCTGCTGCTACCCCCATCTTTGCATCAAACGGGTGAAGGGTTCCATCCGCTACCGCTGATTTGAATGACTCAAGGTCTGTCCAAGTACTCGGCTGTCCAAATTCAGGTTTTGGAGTTACAACGACCTCACCAAACTCTGGGAGTATAATGTGTTGAATTAGCTCATATACTGGTGAATCGGATTGTTCAGGGTCAAGGAATGCTTTTCTCATTTTTTTTGCCAGTTTCTTATCCTCATCATGAAGTAGAATCGCTCCATTTGGATCTGATTTACTCATCTTGTGATCAAAAGACTCCATCCTTGCCCCTGTTGATTTTAAACCAGAAATAATTGGTGTGTGTAAACATGTTGCTTTGTACCATCCCCACCTATCTGCAACATCTCTCATGTACATGTGTGCTTTTCTTTGGTCCATACCACCAATCGCTACATCAATATTCATTTCAAAAATATCTGCAGCCTGCAAAGCTGGATAAAAGAAACGAGATAAATCACCATCCGAAGAGTCCTCATCTCTTCCCATTATTGAGAAAGTTCTCCTAACTCTAGCCAAACTCATGTTTTTTGAGCACCTCAAGACTCTGGCCCAATATTCGCCGGAGTCCATTATACTTGATGCCCATACAAAGCGCAATTCACCTGGGCCCTCACCCTCTGGAGGGTATCCTAGCAAAGCCCTAAATGTCTCTTCCATGTACCTTGCAGTGGTTTGAATATCCTCCATGCTACCATTGAATTTATCGTTTACCCATGCATGCCAATCTGCCAGGAATATCAAAACATTAGCTTTGGCATCTAGCATTCGCTTCAACTGAAGTGAGATTACCTTCCAACCGATATGTGCTTTTCCAGATGGCTCAAAACCGACATAGCATCGAATTACACCGTCACCTGCTGCAGATGTTTTGTCTGCTAGGCAGTTTACTATGTGATCTATTCCAACAGATTCTTCGACATCCCCAATCATTAGCTTAAGACGGTCTAGGGAATCATTGTCGAGTTCGGCAACTCTGGCACATCGCTCGACTAAATCGTCCATTTTATCACCAATCAAAGCAGGTCATTGAGTTTCTTTACTTTGCCTTCAGAAGGTGCGTTTCCTTCTTCGATCATCTTTTCTAATTCTGCAATCATTTCAAGAGCTTTATCTTTGGTTTCTTGAGATATTGAAGTACTCATTTCCATTGACTTGTGTGCCATCTTGATTGCAGATTTTGCTTTGGAGAATTTCTTTGCCTGTTCCTTTGCTTTGTCGCCTCTCTGCTTTGCTGAATATCCAGTGGCCTTGTCTAGGAAACCAGACCAGCGTTGCCTAGACTGCATTGCTTCTTCTCTTCCTCCGTCTTTTGAAAGAAATTCAGACAAATCATCACCTTTCATTTGCTCAACTTCAACCTGAAGTTTACCATCATCTGTATACTGTGCTGTAACGCTTGTTAGAATAGCATAAGAGGCAGTAAATACTCCATCGGAGTTAACAACCACATCGTTGAAATGTTCAGTAGCCAACTTGCAAAGACCTGCATTTCCACCGATTGATTTTACCATACCACGCTTTACTTCGAATCGCTCCATGAGGCTGCCAACACCAAGGGGGAAATAAGGACTACCTTAGAATTACGATACACATCCGTCGGCTTTTTGTCGTATACTCAATCCGCAAGACATGCGCAGGTTAGCCTTAGTCGCTGTAATTTTACTGCTAACTCCTCTAGCAAGCGCTGTGCCAGAAGCAACCGTTGAATTGAAAATTGAAAGAAAATTGGCAAACTTTGACTTGGGTGTAAACGGAGGAGAGTTATCACCAAACGGATCGAAAGTCTTGATTTATGGAGAGGACGGGTACGCTCATCTATTGTCTGCCGGAAGCGCTGATGATGAGAATACTGACATCAGACTAGAAAATGAAACCGTTCAAAGTCTGAACTCTGCAACTTGGCATCCCGGAGGTAAGAGTGCTCTAATTGTAGGAGATTCGGGAACCGTCTTGAGATTCAATTCGACTAACTACGCACTTGGTGAAGCAGAGGGAGCTATTGCTATGGCTGATAAAGATATCAACGCAATTCAATTCACTCCTGGATCATCTGTTGCTTACCTCGGCACCGATGATGGAGAAATTTGGAAGTACTATGCTGATACATTTACTCTTCTGGATAATACTGCTTCCTCAAGAATAACAGACATAGATTGTATGCGTAACGAGAATATCTGTGTTTTCACAACTCTGAATGATGGAATTGCTATAGTTGATCAAGCAGATACTATCAGTTGGATAACTAACACAAAATTCCATACTTGGCTGGGAGTAGGTTGTGAGGATCCAACAATGAACGCATGTACAGCCTTTGCTAGTGGAAAAAAGACCGCTCCTGTCAATGTCAACATCCTTGATACAACTCAATCCTCGATAGGTGAAATTATTGTTCTTGGCCAGTTACAAGGAGACATAATTGGAGATAATCCAGCCTCAGAATCATGCAGTCTTATCGCTATGGCACCATTTGCAATGGTTAGGTGGAATCAATATGATGAAGAGGCATTTCTAATGTTCTCTAACGACAATGCTAGCGAAGTTGATGTATTTCTTGGAGGAGATAGTTATGCATTTGCTTGGGAAAATTCGGTAAATACTGGGTTCATAGTTACCAGCCAAGGAAGGATTGTCTCATTTGCTCCAATCAGCGAAGAATTAGGAGGAGGAATACCTACTATTTTCATTGGATTATTTGCTATGACCATACCCGGAGTTTTTCTCGGATTGATATATTGGAACAGCCCTTTCTTACAAAGGCAATACGCAAGGCTGGTAGGCAGAAACAAGAAGAAATAGCCATAACTCCCTAACCTTCAATTATCTACGGCTACCGCACCCTACTATGGAGCCATTTGAGGGCCTAGACTTTTACGACATCGAGTCTCTTTTGACCGAAGAAGAAATCATGATTCGAGACATGGTTAGAGAATGGGTTGATGAAGAAGTTCTGCCCAAGATTGAACATGCTTGTGAAGAAGGAGTTTTTCCTGATGAATGGAGAGTTGCCCTTGGTGAAATGGGAGTACTTGGAGCACCCCTGAAAGGATATGGATGCCCAGGTCTGTCATATGTTGCATACGGACTGATATGTCAAGAGCTTGAGAGGGGAGACTCTGGACTTCGCTCCTTTGCATCAGTTCAAGGTTCCTTGGCAATGTATCCGATATGGGATTTTGGCAGTGAAGAACAGAAAGAAAAGTACCTACCAAGATTGGCCACTGGAGAATTGGTGGGATGTTTCGGCCTAACCGAGCCAGATTATGGCTCAAATCCGGGTGACATGATTACTAAAGCTGAAGATATGGGAGACCATTACCTGCTAAACGGAGCCAAAATGTGGATTACTAACGGTACAATTGCCGATCTTGCAGTTGTTTGGGCAAAACTAGACGGAGTCATTAAGGGATTCATCGTTGAAAAGAATGATCCTGGATTCAGCGCTCCTGAAATGAAAGGAAAGCATTCGCTAAAGGCAAGCGTAACCAGCGAACTTGTATTCCAAGACTGCAAAATACCAAAAGACAGGATGCTTCCTGGGGTAAAGGGCTTACGTGGTCCTTTTTCTTGCTTGAATAACGCAAGATTTGGAATTTCTTGGGGAGCACTGGGCTCAGCGATGGCATGCTTCCACTCTGCGAAAACCTACGCCCTATCACGAATCCAGTTTGGAGAACCAATAGCATCATATCAATTGGTTCAGAACAAACTCGCTTGGATGTTACGTGAGATAACAAAAGGCCAACTTTTAGCCTACCATCTAGGTAGAAAGAAAGATGACGGCACATGGTTCAACGAGCAAATTAGTTTGGCTAAAATGAACAATGTCGACATAGCTCTTGAAATTGCAAGAGTGGCGCGTGACATACATGGTGCTAACGGCATTCTAGATGAATATCCGGTAATGCGACACATGGCAAATCTAGAATCAGTCAAGACATACGAAGGAACACACGATATCCACAACCTAATTATTGGTAGGTACATCACTGGAATCCAAGCATTTACACGAAATTCTTGATCAAGGTCCTTCCCACTTTTTACAGTGGTCGTATGCTTGATGATTGATAGCATCATCGAACACTCTAAGTTCTTCTACGCTTTTTCCATCAGACCAAACTCCCATATTTGTGAGTTCAGCTGAGCCTACAAGAATTTCCTTTAGCCCCTGCGCAGTAGTATCGTCATTTAGAGTATTAGCCACCAACCAATTTGATTGTAAAGCTACTCTTCTGTAAAATCCCCAATCAGCAAGAGTATCATGGGTCTCTGTTGCTTGTAAGTAATGACTTGCAACTAATCTTGGGAATCCATGTCTATCACTTGGTATCTCAATAAATAATGCATCATCACCCAGTAATTTCTGATGATAGACTCCGAAACAATCGTTCACGCTCATATCATCCTCAGTTATAGCTACATGAGCAATAAAGTTTGATGGAAGTCTAGATAAATCTGGCTGAAGATGATCTTGAACAGGCCTTGCATATGGAGATTCGAGGTCTACGAATAATGATTCGTTGGCCCATCCTTTATCCAATGCCCAGTCCAGAGCTAGGAAGGCATATCCTGCGCCTAAACTATGGCCACCGACAAGAAGATTGCCCGTGTTTGTATTATCTGGCAGTTTTGTGACCATGAAATCAAGAGCAGCGTTTATTGCGACTGCTCTTGGTAAATGGAATGGATGGTTAGACATTCCGTACTGTTCTACGAGTGTATAATTGTCGTAACCTGGTGGCATCACATCGGATGGATATTGCACATAAGCAACTACAACTCCTCGCGATGACATCTCCTCAACCCAGTCAATATAGGATTCATATTGTGGGCTAGCAAATCCATGTAGAATGATAGCAAGCGGCATCTGGGACTGGTAATTTACGGGTTTAGATATGTAAACCGAAAATACAACATCAGCCTCGTAGTCTCCTTGGATGCTTGAGACATTCTCTGGCATTGGATATTCGTAACTAGTCGTTTTTACGTTGTATCTGCCATCTTCAAAATCTAATTCAGGTGGGCTAGGTAATAGTCCTGCCATGGCCGATAATCCCGGAGCAAATAGCCAGACTGAGAATAAGATCATTACTAAATTAATTGAATTTTTAATATCCTTTCCTGATTTTTGAAATGGGTTTTTAGGCAAATCAAAACCGATTATCATCGCACAGAACATCGTCAAACCAACTGTTGTAGGCAACAAAACAAATGCGTCTCTAATGTATGCGTAATTAAGCAGGAAATACATCAAGATAAAACTCAAACTTGCACCAGTAACAAATATCGATGCTAATTTTTCGTACACAGACGCTTTCTTGCGCCTATGGAATGATATTGGCATCAGAATAAGGAAGATACCGAATAAAAATGGGCGGATTTCTCTAAGAGTAAAAGTCCATTCTAGTGTACGGTTTGCCATAGGCCATAATGCACTGACTATGCTACTGCCAGTCAGTAGTAAGAATACAGGTTCGGCCAAGGAAAAAATGAATCCAGCCAAGAAAAATGCAAAAACACGGCGACTCGATAAATCCCCCAATAAAGACACCCGCCTCAAACATCAGGAAGTAATCCAATCTTAGAGAACCCTGTCCAAACAGGATTTAGCCATCCAGGAATGAACCTATGCCTTAGATAAACAGCAGCTGCAAGAGATAGTTTCTGCAGTTTGTTGAGTTTTACCCTCTTGGTGAAAACATCGCCTTGCTGTCTTTCAATCTGCTTCAATATTTTATCATAGAATGCGATCATAGCAGCAGGAGAATACCTTGTTCTTCTAGGTAAGAGAGGCAAGAGTTGTTTCGCTTCTTCGAGGTATGTTCTAGCTCTCTTTGCGTAATGGTGGACATACGGCTCCCATGTTGGATTTAGTACTACGTCACCATTTAATTCCGGTTCATTGATTCCGTTGGATTCAAGTTCATCTAGTGGCAAATACACTCGATTCCTTTGGATATCTTCTCCTACATCCCGAAGAACATTGGTTAGCTGCATGAATATCCCCCAACTTTCGGCGAATTTCTTTGCTCTCACATCTTCATAACCATAAATTTCAATGCACATCAAACCGACTACAGATGCGACTCTGTAACAGTAAAGATACAACTCATCGAATGTGCGGTATCTGTTGTTGTAAAGGTCATCTTCCATACCAGTTATCAGGTCATCGAAGACATTCCTTGGGATGTTGTATCTGCGTACTGTATCTTTCAGGGCTAGGAATACTGGGTCTGTACTGCTTGTTTCTGAGTAGCATGTTGATAGTTTCTTTCTAAAGAAAAATAATTGAGTAATCTTCTCAAGATATAGGTCTTCTTGGAGGATAGTGTCCTTATTTTGGAGACTTTCAAGTTGGTTCCTATACTCAACTGCTTCAGGGTCAAGTTCACCTTTTGAACCAGGGAATCTGTCTTGCCAGTCACCATCAGCAATGTCATCTGCTCGACGGCAAAATGCATACACTGCGCACATAGCAAGTCTTTGTTCGTCAGGTAAATACTTGAAAGAATGATAGAAGTTACCCGCTTCCCTCATTGTGAGTTCTTCGCAGTAAGAATATGCCAATTTGAGCAACTCTTTGGGTGGATCTCTAGCCCATATCGGCGCATCGAGATGATGGAACGGATCAATTAACTCGTCATGCTCACCAATAATTCCAATCAGCGCAGCACCTTCTCTAAGTGCTTCCATTGCAGTGAGTGATACTGCTTTAACTGCATCAGCTGTTAAATTAACAGCAGCCCGCAACCTTTCAGCTGCTGTCATGCCATCTTTCTTGACGCCAATCTCCTTTGATGCACCCCCCTCTAATGGGAAGAGCAAATCGAGTGGCTTGCGTCGCTCTAGCATGTCGCTCGCATCAAGTGATATCTTCATTACTTATCAGTGTGAGGGTCCAATGCGGTAAATTCTCTATCCCAAAATATGGATTTGGTTACTTAGTAGGCAATAACTTACTAAGGCCGTTGAGAAGGTTTGATTGTTTATAAAAATCTATAGAGTCA
>MDTC01252949.1_pt1 | contig 16433 bp, 14 predicted proteins | sample 811181 | NCBI WGS metagenome assembly MDTC01 (sample SAMN05326644, study PRJNA326480) | marine metagenome | isolation source: seawater | place: Pacific Ocean: North | collected 2011
CATCTGCTGGATTTTTCGTGCATCGAAACGTTCGGTTACCTCCCAGTCGATGTCCATGGTCGGCTTATCGACTTCGCGCACCCACCAGGGTCGTTTCCAAACGCCTTTGGAGGATGATGTAACTTCATCGATATCACTGAATTGTGTCGTATCGTTACCGCCGAATCGGTCCAGACCCATATTTTCCCGGCGCGTCTTTTTTCCTACTGTACTGGGGCGTTTCATCCGTATCTCCTGATCAGGAATCGATGTCGATTCCTAAATATAATATATTTAGAAAGCATGTCCGATTGTTCGTCAAACAGAATCAAGATACAGGTGGCTTACAGCAAGCTGCCCCCCCCCTCTTTTGGTGGGAGTGGAAGGGCGGAAGACATTGACCGGTGCAGGGGTAACCTAACCGTTTACCGCGCGATAGTACTCGGTGACGCCGATATCCTCTCTGAATTCAACGGGTATCTGGCCGCCGCCAGCCATATCCGCCGTCAATCCCGTAGCATCGGCTATGCGGACATAGCCGTGAAACGAAGCGGCCGTGGCTGCAGCATCGATCAGAGCTTCTTCGCCCATGGTGTCGGCGACCTGCCGCCGCAATTCAGCCGTCCCGGCCTCATCCCGCATGGCGATGGCCTCGGCGAAGTCGGCCAAAAGCTGACCGTGGGGTATTTCCCCGTCGCCCCGGCCGTTGCCCAACGCTGCTTGAATGTCGTATTCGGTACCGGATTTTTGTGTGCTCACACGGAGCAAAAAGGCATGTGCCGCCGTTCAATAGGTGCACTGATGAACCGATGCTACCCGGGCCGCCAGCAGTTCCATCTGCATGCGGCTGATGGCTCTTAATTCAGTATCCAGGTCAAATACTGCGGTTGCGGGCAGGTAGTTGGCATCCGCCAGATCCCAAAAAGCACGTTTGGCGTCGGGCACGAGTGACAGCGCCTTGACCACCGGCGGTTCTTGCGGATTGTCATACAGGTGGCCGTCCTCCGGCCCTACATCATCTACCTCTACATACGGTAGCCAAGTGGCGTACATTTTTGCCGCCGCCGACCGGTAGCCCGCTGTCTTACCCAGCTGAGGTTCCGGTAAGGTGTGTTCCGGCGCGCCGACGGCGCGGGTGAATGCGTCGGTTACGGCAACGATGCAGACGATGGAGACGATCTCAATATACTCTTCCTCGCTCATGCTGCCGGTCAGCATATCGCCGACCCATTGTTTGCTCGTCCTGCCGGGATCGGTGGAGAGACGGTGGATCAGATCGATTTCCGCAGCGCTCAGGTCGGTGACGCTGTCATGTTCGCCGTCAACGGCGTAAGGCGACAGGGCGTCCTTGCATTTGGCGCAGAGGCTACAGGACAAGGCCTGGCGCACCTCCTCCGCCACGGCGACCCTTCGGCTTCCGTCGAGCCAGTCGCCCGGGGCGGCGATCCTGTTCCACGCTTCATTTTGCGCCGCGACTAAGTCTTCGCGTACGGCGTAATCGATATTGTCGTAATTGATAGTATTCACGCTTGAACCTTCCTTCCGGCTGCTTTTTCTCACCAATGTAACCCAATAGTGTGATCCGTTGTAATGTTTTCCATCAACCTCGTCCATCGAACGCCAGCTTTAAGCCCAGTCCCACTAAGACGGCACACGAACTGCGGTGGAGCCAAACCAGAACCACGGGGTGCGAACGAATCCAGACAGAAAGGTTCCCGGCGAAAAATCCGATTGGTCCTTTGACCAGAAAGGTAAGGATGGCGAAAGCGGTTCCCAGTATGAACAGCGACAGGGCCGTTGCACCTTTCTCGCCGCCGCCTACTAGGAATTGCGGCAGGAAGGCGAAATAGAACAGGGCGATCTTGGGATTGGACAGGTTGGAAAAAGCTCCTTGGACAAATAAGCGGCGCAAAGAGCGTTGTTCTGACTGCTGAAATCCGAGGTTTGTTTGTTTGGAGCGCAGCAATTGAATGCCCAGATAAATAAGATAGGCAGCCCCCACCAGCTTGAGAATGAGAAAGAGCGCTCCCGACGCTTGCAGGATAGCGCCAAGGCCCAGCGTGGCTAGAACGGTATGCCCCATAAGTCCGATACTGACCCCGGCCGCTGTGACTATGCCAGCCAGCGATCCTTGGGACAAAGAACGCGACATAACCAGCACCATATCCTGGCCCGGCGTAATGATGATCAGCAGAGAGGCGGCTAAGAAAACAAACCAGTAAATATCAGCCATTGTTCTGAAAATTCTGATAATGTTAAAAATTGGGTTGGAACCATACGGCAATTGATAAACCAAAAAAAGAGTGCCGGTGGTTCACTTTCCCATTAAATAGATTTACCTGATCGGCCGGGTGCGGGGACTTTCCACCAAAGTTCTGCCCAAGCGGGTCGAAGTTAACTGGACCCAGTGGGAAAAAGACAAATAGTTTTGGCGACAGTTTACTTATCTGCGTACTCTAAAGGAAAAAAATCGCCCGGCCTTATTTTTACTACTTTTGATCAGTGACGCAACGCGCGTAGTTGTTGATCCGCACCTGATCACGTTGACCGCCCAAGGATTCAAATTGGGACGGACTGCCAGTTTTGGGATCGCTGCGTTGCGCGCCAGCGCCGTGGACATCCCGGCCATCCACCGAAATACATTTGCCGAAGCAGATATAGGACGCCATGCGCGGGCTATCCCCGTGGGTGGTCGATGACCAGAACCAGCCAGTCCGGTCTTGTTGTACGAAAACGTCCGTATCAATGGCCGGGTTGTGGCGAGAATAGTCGATAATTGTATGCAATTCTCTGATATTTGGCAGCCGCCAATCCGTCCGTCCGGCGAGTGAGAGGTTTTCGCAGTAGCCCAAGGATTGCTGCCAATTCCGTTCTTTGCCGTCATCTTCCTGCTGCCAGAGGAGACCGGTGAGGCGATCGCCGACGGTACCGTCGCCCGTGTTGCCAAACTGGTTCTCACCCCATTCCTTCCCCCGAACACAGCGGTGAAAAAGTTCGTGGTTGCCGCTGAGGGTCGGGGCCTGCTTCAGATGGCCATCAAGAAAATTGAAGAAAAATGCCGCTTCGATACCGGATCGACCCAGATGATCGCCAGTATAAGTGGTTTCGGACCAGGTTTGACCCATCATGGCGACATGGTGGGTGGAAAACCGATCACCTTCCAGGACTTCCTCTCCAGGCGCTGCCAGATCGAATTTCTTACTGTCGAGAAAATAACGATGGGTCGTCGCACCGGAAAAATCGGCGATGGAAAATAATTCTTTGATGGTCGGTAGCCGCCAATCCGAATAGCCGCCCAGGTTCAAACTTTTGCAATCGTCCTTCGCATCGTAGTGGGATAGGCGCTGTTTGTTGTGGGCCTTTTGCCAGGTCAGACCGGTGTTTTGGTCGCTGACCGTGCCGTCGCCGTTGTCGCGATAGGCGGTGGGACGGCTTTTGTAATGGGCGTCCTGGCCGTAAAACGAGCTGCCTTCGGATTGGCAATTCGCTGTGCTGTGATTGTCAAAGCAGGTGACCTGGCCGGTGTCGGCTAGCTTGTTGGTTAATTGAACGGCGTCTTGATAGGGAGCTCTCGGCGTATAACCCGGAGGACCTCTGCGGGCGCTCATTGGTCTGTCGATATCACCCACTGGGCCGCCTTGCGCTCTTCCAGCGCCCGGACTTCCACCTGGTCCCTCATTAGGTTTTCCGCCCGAACCGGCGCCGGAGAGATTGCCGGGGACGCAGACGAAACCAGGTGGCATGGTCCGGCAGCTTCCTTTTATCGAGCCATGGGGTGCGCGGAAACTGCAGGCGCCGCCGGTCTGTTTGTTTTTACAGGAGTTGAAAGCTCCCGGCGGCGGTCCGCTCCTGGGAGGCCCCTTGCGCGGGCCTTGGGCGGTTGCCGATCCAACAAAAATTAATGCAGAAACCCAAACAGCGACGAGAATAATACTCCATCGCATAATATCTTCCTAAAGGCCGAGCACCATTTTGGCCAAAATGTTGCGCTGGATTTCGTTGCTGCCGCCGAAAATGGAAGTGGCACGTTTGTACAGGAAATAAGGCACGACGCCGGTGGCAAATTCACCGCCCACGGCTTCGGTGTTCGAGCCCGGCTGCACCAGTTCATCAACATAAGGCATGGCGTAGTAACCGAGGGCTTCAACAGACGTTTCTGTTATTGCCTGCGTTAATTCCGAACCTTTGATCTTCAATATTGATGCTACCGGTCCGACATCGCGGCCAGCCTCATCTTCCGCCAAGAAGCGAAGCTGAGTGTATTCGAGCGCCATCAATTTAACGTCCAATTCAGCAATTTTGCGCTGAAACGTGTCGTCCTCGGCGAGAGGTTTGCCGTCGCTGTTTATCGTAGCAACCATTTCCTTGAGACCGGTGAGGTGCCGTTTCGAGGCGCCGATATCGGCAATATTGGCCCGTTCGTGGCCGAGCAGGAACTTAGCATAGGTCCAGCCCTTGTTCTCTTCGCCGACGAGATTTTCCGCCGGCACGCGAACATCTTCGAAAAAAACCTCATTTAGCATATGAAAATTATTCATCGACTTGATAGGGCGGACGGTAATGCCCGGCGTATCCATATCCAACAAGATGAAGGAAATGCCAGCCTGAGGTTTGGCTTCTTTGTCAGTGCGCACCAGACAAAACATCCGGTCGGCGTAATGGGCATAGGAAGTCCAGATTTTTTGGCCGTTGATGACATATTTATCACCGTCCCGGGTGGCCTTGGTTTTGAGCGATGCCAGATCGGAACCGGCGCCGGGTTCGGAGTAGCCCTGACACCACCAATCGTCGGCATTCAAAATTCGCGGTAAAAATTTTTCCTTCTGGGCGTCACTGCCGTAGGCGATGATGACAGGGCCGACCATACCGATGCCGAAGGGCGGCGGAATGGGAGCGCCCGCCATGCCCATTTCCTCCTCCAGGATATATTTCTGTGTCGCCGACCAGCCGGGGCCGCCGTGCTCGGTCGGCCAGTTGGGGGCTCCCCATCCTTTTTCATTGAGAATTTTTTGCCAACGTTGGAAGTGTTCCTTGCCGAAATGCTGGCCTTTTCGGGCGATTTCCTGAATATCTTCGGGGAGTGAAGCCTGGAGAAATACCTTCACCTCTTGCCGGAATTCGACTTCCTCTTTGCTGAAATTTAAATCCACCTACGTGTCCCCACCCAGTATTCAAAAAGTATGTTCACATCATATATTTTTGTTGCATTCCTGCAATATCCCTATTTGATGGTCAGAACAAAACGCAGGACATCAGGGGGAATTTATTCTTGTTCGGAACGGGAAGGGTTATCAGCGGCGATCAGAGCCGCGATAAACGCGATATGTCCAGACGCGGCGCCCAGGCTGCCTCCGCCATGGCCAGTCTTGGCATATCGGAAGGCGATGCCCTGGCAAGCTATATGCGCAATGATTACCCTCTTTTCGAAGCGCAAGTGGCGGCAAAATTCCTGGGTGTATATGTGGTGCCGATCAATTGGCATTTCACGGCGGCCGAAACCGAATATATCCTCAAGGATTCTGATGCCAAGGTTTTGATCGTTCATGCCGATCTTCTGGCAGGTATCGAATCTTCTATTCCAGATGGAGTTAAAGTGATCATTGCGCCAACGCCGGATTTTATCGCCGAAGCATATGGCGTGGATAAGGCGGACTGTTCGGTGCCAGAAAATATGACGCCGTGGGATGAGTTTATCGACGATTTTCAAGAATGGAGCGATCCGCCCCGACCGCCCAGAGAAATTATGAACTATACCTCAGGCACTACCGGTAATCCCAAAGGTGTCGTCAAAGACCCCCTGACCCCGGAGGAGGAACAAAAGGCGGGGGTGTTGGGAAACCTCGTTTACGGCGTCCGCCCCGGCATGCGTATCCTGATGACCGGACCCTGTTACCACATTGCCGTCAATCACAGCGCGACAATCGGATTGATGTCAGATGCCGAACTCGTATTGCAGCCACGTTTCGACGCTGAGCAGTTTCTCCAGCTGGTTGAGCAGCACAAGATCACCCATACCCATATGGTGCCAACCATGTTTGTGCGGCTTCTCAAGCTGACCGACAAAGTTAAAGACAAATACGATATCTCGTCGCTTGAGTGGATAACACACGGTGCCGCTCCCTGTTCTCCGGATGTCAAACGCGCCATGATCGATTGGTTTGGGCCGATTCTGGGCGAATATTACGGCGGCACCGAAATCGGAATTTCCAATTTCTGCACTTCGCAGAAATGGCTGGATCATCCGGGTACGGTCGGCCGGATCACGGCAGGTTCCACGATACGCATTTACGGTGATGACCGTAAGCCGTTGCCGCCCGGCGAAATCGGTGAGATCTACGGCGTCACCGACCTGGTGACCGACTTTGCTTACAAGGGTCTCACGGATAAACGGAAAGAAGTAGAAATCGACGGATTGGTATCCATTGGCGATATGGGATACATGGATGAAGACGGCTATCTCTTTCTTTGCGATCGAAAGAACGACATGGTGATCTCCGGCGGCGTCAATATTTATCCGGCTGAAATCGAAGCGGTTCTGGTGACCATGGAAGGCGTCCGCGATTGTGCTGTATTTGGTATCCCCAATGAAGAATTTGGCGAATCTCTGATGGCCATGGTGGAATTGGAAAGTTCTGCCGGGTTAAGCGAAGACGATGTCCGCCAGTTTTTAGTCGGCCGATTAGCCAAGTATAAAGTGCCGCATCAAATAAATTTCCGCGACAATTTGCCGCGGGAAGATTCGGGAAAAATTTTCAAACGCAAACTGCGTGAGCCGTACTGGCAGGACGCGGGGCGCGTTATATAACTTAATTTACGATCAGGAGATATAGTCTCATGGGCCTCGATTACGAAACCATCATGAATTATAAATTCCCGGAGTTCGAAACCCGCTATAAGGCAAAGGACACGATTCTTTATGCCTTGGGGCTCGGGTTTGGCGCTGATCCCTTGAACGAGGAGCAACTGGATTTCGTATATGAAAAAAACTTGAAGGCCTTACCGACGATGCCGGTGGTGTTGGGATTCGATAAAGTCGGCATCCAGGATATTCCGGAATTGAGCAGTATCGATTTCAACAAGCTGGTTCATGGCGAGCAAAGTCTTGTTATTCACAATAAGGTGCCGCCGGAGGGTGGTGTTCGCTGTGAAACCAAAATTCTTGATATTCTAGACAAGGGTGAAGGCAAGGGCGCCATTCTGTTTCGGGAAAAAAAGTTGTTTAATATTGATACCGGCGACCTATGCGCCACTTCTGTAGACGCGATATTTCTGCGGGGCAATGGCGGGTTCGGCGGTGAGCCGGGACCGGCGCCGACACCGCCGGTCCATAAACTGCCCGAGAGCGAACCGGAAGAAATCTGCGATATTCAAACTTTGCCCCAGGCCGCTCTGATTTACCGTCTGAGCGGCGATTACAATCCGCTCCATGCCGAACCCGTATTTGCCGCCCGGGCCGGTTTCGACAAACCGATCCTGCACGGTCTCTGTACCTTTGGCGTTGCCGCTCATGCCGTCTTGAAGACATACTGCGATTACGATGTGACGAAGTTTAAATCCCAGCAGGTCAGGTTTTCCGCGCCATTTTTCCCAGGCGAGACCGTACGCACTGAAATGTGGCGGGACGGTAACATTATCTCCTACCGTGCCCGTTCGGTGGAAAGGGATGTGGTGGTGCTCAACAATGGTAAAGTAGAAGTCTGATAATCCGCTAAATCACAGCCATTGTGGGTCGCCGGTCACTGGAAATGAGGAATGCCGCGGCATCGCAGCAACTGGCATTGCTGCGTAAAGACGGTCTGATGGAAACAAAACGGGACGGACAGACAGTTTACTATTCCGTTACCCGTTCCGACGTCCGCAAACTGATCGAATTTCTGTATTTAAAATTTTGTGAATTAATAAAGTAACCAGGAGAAAAATATAATGAATATCACCATAGACCGTTTGATTTAAGAGATTGTTAGCACCTTTATTTTGGCCAGCGTTGCTCTTTCCCATTTCCACAGCCCCTACTGGTTGTTCTTTACCGTTTTTGTCGGGTTGAACTTTCTGAAGGCCAGCTTTAGCCACTGGTATCCGATGGTCACTGTTGTTTGGGCTTGCTTCTTCAACTGTTCTGAAACTTCTGGTAATTCCAGCCGTCTATATTTGGCTGCGAGATGATGGAATAAAATTGGAAATCTAGTATTCGACAATAAATTTCGGCGAATAAAAGGTTATTACCTGTTGAATTCCTTATCAAAACATGCCCGAAAGAAATATCTTTCTTGGTTGTACTTTTCCCCAAACCGTTGTAAATCAATACCAATCTTATCCGGTGTTTCCGCGGGGGCCACTTTTATTTCCGAAGTATAGGCGTTTCGTTTGAATTGTTGGATTGGTTAAATAGCCGGTTTAGGCCGGGAGTTGATTAACGATTATCTCTAGGGAGAGCATAAAATGCCAACAGGCACAGTAAAATGGTTTAACCTTCAAAAAGGCTATGGTTTCATCATGCCGGAGGACGGTTCAGGCGACGCATTCGTCCATATCTCGGCGGTTGAACAATCCGGATTGGTGAGCCTCGACGAAGGGCAAAAAGTTGAATATGAGTTGGTGCCAGGCCGTAATGGGAAACTTGCAGCATCCAACCTTAGCATTGTCGAATAATATAATAAGAATTTTGTAATTATAGGCCCGATACCGAAAATACTGTCGGGCCAATTTTTTTGCAGATTTTGAAATTATTTCTTTAACTATTTTGCATCGTCGTTGAAATGCCAGCGCTGAAAATTGGGGATGTGAAAGTAAATTACCACGTGTCAGGCTCGGGTGAGCCAGTCCCCCCGCTTCATTGTTCTTCCAGTTCGCTATTGCAGTGGCAAATTCTCCGGGAATTATTGGAAAACGATTATCAGGTCTGAGCCCAGGATCTCTACGGATATGGTGATACTGATCTTTGGACCAAAGGCCACGAGACCCTCATCGCCGAAGAAGCCAAGCTTGTATCAGAAATGATTGACCAGATCGGCGATCCAGTCCATTTGGTTGGCCACTCTTTTGGCGGCGTCGTTTCTCTGCGCACGGCAATGGACAATCAGTCACAGCTAAGAAGCCTTGTGTTGATCGAACCGGTGGCGGCCTGGCTGATGGAAGGTGACGATGACCTTGCTCCCTATATCGAGTTCCGCGACAGACGGGACGAATTTCACAAATGGGTTGAGCAGGGGGATATCGATGCGGCGGTAAAGGAAAGCACACGGTTTATCACCATCGGTATCATATTGTCTGGATTACTAAATATCGCTTTAAAGAATTGAGGCAACCTTTTTGAACTAGGCAGCGGGCGCAATTTTCAATAAATAAACGCATAAAACCCGAGCAAAAGGCTGCTTGAATAATTTATATGACTACTAGGGATCCAAGGCCTTGGTATCGGCGGCAAGTTTTTCAGCGATGTCCAGAATTTCCGGGACATCTTCGGGTCCGGCCTGGAAAATAAAAGAAGTACCGGGATCAAGCATAAGAGCCGGGCCGCGACTGCAATAACCCATGCAGTTGATGGTGCTAATGGTGATATCGATTCCCCGTTCTTCGATGCCTTTTTCCAATTCAACCTTAATCTCGGCGCCGCCTCTTTTGCCGCAGACAGGTCCGCCCATTTCGTCCCGGTCATTGGTGCAAATACGCAGCACCGGATCACCAGCAGATGGGGTTGGTGGATTTATAAAGGCCTGCATTGGGCGTTTGGCGTTAATCTGTTCCAAAGTTCGGGCTCCAAATTCGAGGAAATACTGACGAAGCTCAGCATCCGGGAGTCAATTAATATAAATTGGGAATATGTGTTGGTAGGACGGTATTTATTTTAATAATAGTAATGTGTAAAGCGTAAATCGGAGGAAAAATTGAACCAACCTTTAAAAATCAACATCATCGGCGCTGGTCCCGGCGGTCTGTATTTCGCTCTGTTGATGAAGAAAGCGAACCCACTTAACGATATCATCGTCTACGAACAGAACCGTGCCGATGATACGTTTGGATTCGGCGTCGTTTTCTCTGATGAAACCCTGGAAAACTTTTTGGGTCAGGATAGTGAGACCTATCAGGAAATCACTAATCAGTTCGCCTATTGGAATGAAATAGAGGTGCGTTACAAGGGGCAAAATATTCGGTCGGGAGGGCACGGTTTTGCCGGCATGGCCCGGATTACCTTGCTGGAAATTTTCCAAAAACGTTGTCGGGAACTCGGTGTTAAATTCGAGTTTGAGACGGTGGTGGCACATCTCGACGATTACCGTGATGCCGATGTGGTTCTGGGCGCCGACGGGGTCAACAGCATTGTTCGTGAATCTTTGAAGAAGCATCTCAATCCCCATATCGACTACCGAAAGACCAAGTTCGTCTGGCTGGGGGCGACCCAGAGGTTCGACGCTTTTACCTTCATCTTTAAAGAGAACGAGCATGGCTGGTTCTATAATCACGCTTATCAATATGGCCAGGGAGTCGGTAAAGCTGCCTCGACCTGGATACTTGAAACCCATGAGGATACCTGGCGGCGGGCCGGGCTGGATAAGGCATCCGAAGCTGACACGCTGGCTTATTTTGAAGATTTATATGCCGAAGAGTTGGACGGTCATAGATTGATTTCCAACAAATCCATATGGCGGAATTTTCCTGTGGTCACGGCGGAAAGCTGGCACCACGAAAATGTTGTTCTCTTGGGTGACGCCGTTCACACCTCCCAGTTTTCCATCGGCTCCGGCACCAAGATCGCCATGGAGGACGCCATTGCGCTTAGCGATTCTTTACTCACCGCCGACAGTATTGAAAATGCCTACCTGGAATATGAAGCCAAACGGATGGACGAGGTGTCGCGCCTGCAATACAGCGCGTTAACCAGTTTGAGCTGGTACGAGGATGCCCGCCGCTACAATGTGTTCGAGCCGCCGCAATACGTCTTCAATTTTCTCAGTCGCAGTAAATCCGTCACTTACGAAAATTTGGCTTTACGCGATCCGGCATACGGGGCCGATGTGGATCGCTGGTACGTCCGCTTGGTGAACAAGGCGCAAGGATTCGATCTGCCGGAGGACAACCCGCCGCCGCCAATGTTTACGCCGTTTCGAATTGGCGAAATGGTTGTTGATAACCGGATCGTCGTGGCGCCCATGTGTCAATATTCGGCGGAGGATGGAACGCCGAACGATTGGCATTTGATCCATCTCGGTGGTTTTGCCAAGGGCGGTGCCGGTTTGGTCTTTACGGAAATGACCGATGTATCGCCCGAGGGGCGGATATCATACGGCTGCGCCGGTATGTATAAGGCGGAGCATGTGCCGGCTTGGCAGCGGATCGTCGAATTCGTTCACGCCAATGGACCGGCGAAAATCTGCATGCAGTTGGCCCATGCCGGCCGCAAGGCATCTTGTAAATTGGCCTGGGATGACGCCGGCGCGCCGCTCGACCAAGATGCCTGGCAGGTTCTGGCCCCGTCACCGTTGCCCTTCAACCAAGCTTCTCAGGAGCCCAAGGAAATGGACCGTGCCGACATGGATAAAGTGCGGGACGATTTCGTCGCTGCGGCCAAAATGGCCGACGAGGCAGGGTTCGATATGATCGAAATACACGCGGCCCATGGCTATCTCTTATCTTCCTTTATTTCGCCGGTGAGCAATATCCGCACCGATGAATACGGCGGCAGCCTAGAAAATAGTATGCGCTTTCCATTGGAAGTTTTATCAGCTGTCAGGGATGTTTGGCCTGCTCGTAAGCCGATCTCAGTCCGGATTTCGGCGACCGATTGGGTTGGCGACGGAGGTGTTACCGGTGATGACGCCGTCATTGTCGCCAGAATGTTTTACGAAGTAGGAGTGGATATCATCAACGTCTCAGCCGGTCAGACGACACCGGATGCCCAGCCCGTTTACGGCCGTATGTTTCAGGTTCATTTGAGTGAACAGGTGAGGTTGGAAGCCAGCGTGCCGACCATTGCCGTCGGCAACATCACGAGCGCCGATCAGGCTAATACAATATTGGCGGCTGGCCGAGCGGATCTCGTGGCGTTGGCCAGGCCGCATCTCGCCGACCCGTTTTTCACCCTGCATGCTTCCGCCCGATACGGATTTGGCGCTCAACATTGGCCGGATCAATATCTCAGCGGCAAGGACCAGGCCTTTCGCCTAGCCGAACAGGAAAATGAACGGCAAGCCGAGTTGCTGGCCGCCAACAAGCCGCAATCCCACGCTGTTCGCAACTAAAGGATAAGCAACTCTGTCATCCTATTTTTGGATTAATTTTCCCGCAGCACCTGGCCGGCGATGACCAGTTTCTGGACTTCGCTGGTGCCTTCATAAATCCTAAGCGCGCGGATTTCGCGGTAGAGTTCTTCCACCGGTACACCCCGGACAACACCACGGCCGCCAAATATTTGCACCGCGTCGTCGATGACTTCCTGAGCGGCGTCGGTGGCGTAAAGTTTGGCCATGGAAGATTCTCGCGTAACCCGGGCGTCCTGGGTGTCTTTGACCCAGGCGGAACGGAAAATCAGCAGGGCCGAATTATCGATCCGCACGGCCATGTTGGCGATCTTCTGTTGGATCAGCTGAAATTCGGAAATGTACTGTCCGAAGGCCTGCCGTTCCTTTGATCGCGCCACCGCTTCGTCCAGGGCGCGCCGGGCGAAACCCAAAGCAGCGGAACCTACCGTAGTACGGAATATATCCAGTGTCGCCATGGCCACTTTAAAGCCGTCACCCGGATCACCAAGCATCTGGCTGGCCGGCACGCGGCAATCTTCAAAGGTCAACGAGCCCAGCGGATGCGGCGCTATTACTGGGATACGTTCGCTGACCGTCAGGCCCGGCGTCTCGGCATCAACCACAAAGGCTGATAGTCCTCTGGCGCCTGGCTCTTCTCCGGTACGGGCGAATACCACATATTGATGGGCGAGACCGGCATTGGAAATCCAGGTCTTCTCGCCGTTCAAAATATAATCATTGCCGTCTTTAGTGGCTTCGGTCTTCATGGCCGCCACATCGGACCCGCCACTGGGTTCTGAGAGCGCAAAGGCGGCGACCCTTTTACCGGCGCCGACGTCAGGCAAATATTTCTGTTTCAGTTTTTCCGATCCGGCAATGGTGATGGAAGCGCTGCCGAGACCCTGCATGGCGAAGCAAAAATCGGCCAAACCGGAATGGTACGACAGGGTCGATCGGGCGATGGCCAAGCTGCGCACGTCCAGCTTTTCCAATTTGCCGCCATAGGCCGCCGGCACACAATATTGTAGCCAGCCGGCATCACCCAACTTGCTGACAAACTGTCTTGCCAGGGTGTCTAGCGTCTCATCATCTTCGGGCTCTTCATGGGCCAGAGGCGCGATCTCGGCGATCGACCAGTCCCATAATTCACGCGCCATGGAGCGATGTGAATCTTCCAAAAACGGCCAGTCAAGAAATGTTGTATCGGGCATAAAAAAATCCTTAATAAAATCAGTTCATAACCGCGCCGCCGGCAACCACGATAGACTGGCCGGTGATGGAAGCGGAGGACGGCAGGCACAGCCAGGCCGTGGTTTCAGCGACTTCTTCAGGTGTCACCAGGCGCGCCATCGGATTATGTGACGCCAGTTCAGATTTGACATCGCCTGCATCCATTCCGGTTTTACCCACAATGTTATCGATGGCCCCGGATACCAGGTCCGTATCCGTATAACCCGGGCAGATGGCGTTGACGGTGATGCCTTTACGCGCCCCTTCCATAGCCAAGGCGCGGGTCAAGCCGACGACACCGTGCTTGGAAGCCGTGTAGGCGGCGATGTAGGGATAGGATGTCAGGCCCACGGTCGAGGCGATGTTGACGATACGTCCATACCCAGCGTCACGCATCGGGCCGAAGACTTCCTTGCAGCACAAAAATGTGCCGGTCAGGTTGAGGCCAATGGTGTTTTCCCACAATTTCATATCCATTTTATGGAAGGGGGCGCTGGGAGCAATACCGGCATTGTTGATTAGTATTGAAACCGATCCGAGTTCCTCGGTTACGGCGGCAAAGGCCGACTGGACATCTTCTTCCTTGGCCATATCCGCACTAGCGACAGCAACATTAACGCCGAATTCCGAGGTCAAATATTCCGCTTGGGTATTCAGCGTACCGGCATTGCGCGCCAAGAGGCTGATGTCGGCGCCGAGCCGCGCTAGATCGTTGGAGATGGCGGCGCCGATGCCGCGTGATCCGCCGGTGACAAGCGCATGCTGGCCCTTCAGCGGCTGACTATCGAACATATTGCCCGATATTTTTCTCTCGGTTTCAATCATAGGGGGATAAAACCGACTTGCCCCCCTAATGACAACCAAAAGTTTTAAGTTTAAAGAATTAATTTGACTATTGTTGGTGTTCCAGGATTTCCTGGATCGTCACAACCCGGCCTTCTTCGGCGGAAATCAAACCGGCGCGGATAACAGCCAGGGAGCGGGTCGCCCATTCGCCGGTGACCTCGGGGTCTTTGCCGGTGCGAATACATTCGCCGAATTCCACCATTTCCTCGGCAATCGTGTCGTTGCTCTCAAACGGCATGTGAGTGGGTTTGTCTTCGCCCCGTTTCAAATACCACATACCGCTGTGAAGGGTATAAAGAGCTGAGGCTTCCTTACCGTAAATGTTCATCACGTAGTTTTCACCCGCCGAAGCATAGCCCGCGTTCAATGTCGAAACGGCGCCATTTTCATGCTCCATTACCAAGCCGGCCACATCCGGGTTATCGCCCGGCAACACCAGTTGAGACAGCATGGCTGAAACGCTTTCCACTCGGCCCAGACAAACTTCCAGTACATCCACATAATGGGTGCCAATTTGGAGCATAACACCGCCCGGCATACCATCGGCCGTATAGCGCCAGTGGCCGGTGTCGAATTTGCCCAACCGGTCGCGGCTGATGTTGGCTTCCGCTTGGACCAGTATACCGAACTCACCCTTGTCGATCTGCTCCTTGACCCATCGGAAGTGCAGTTCGCGGCGACGTTGAAAGCCAATGGCGAGCTTAACGCCCGCGTCGCGGCAGATTTTCGTAATCTCCTGTCCTTCGTGAACGGTATTGGCAATGGGCTTGTCGAGAAAGACATGCTTGCCCGCTTCCGCGGCCTGACGGGTGGTTTCAAGGTGGATGTTGTTGGGCGTGGTGTTGATAATACCCTGGATTGAATCGTCGGCCAGAATTTCCTCGTAGCTAGCAGCCGGACGGCAGCCAAATTTTTCGGCGAAGGTGTTGCGCTTGTCCTTGGAGCGAGTGAAACAGGCGGCAATTTCGATACCCTCAGCACATGATACGGCTTCTGCCAGCACGTCGGACCACCAGCCCATGCCCAGTGATGCGACGCGAACAGGTTCATTGCTCATGATTTTGTCTCCATTTGTTTTTCTTTGAGTTTCGATTTCCTTTCCGCATATAACGACCAAACCACGGAAGCGGCCGCCAAGCACAAAAAGAATAAACTGAAAGGCGAAGTAAAAAATATGGTGAGGTCGTTTTTGGCACTTATCAGGGTCACTCTGAGATGTTCCTCTAATTGCCGGCCAAGAACCAAAGCCAGCAACAAGGGCACAACGGGCATGCTCAGCCAACGCATGGTCAGGCCTAAAAGCCCGAAGCCGAACATGACATAGACGTCGGAAAAGTTATTGCGGAGTGCATAGCTGCCGATAACGCACAGGATGGCAATCGTCGGCATCAAGAAGGTTCTGGGTATGGTCAAAACCTTTACCAAATAACGCAGACCGATAAAGGCAATAATAATGTTGAAAATATTAGCCCAGAAAAACGAAAAAATGATGCCATAAGCGAAGTCGCCGCGCTCGATAAACAAAAGAGGTCCAGGCGCCAGGCCATGAATTAAAAGAGCGCCGATCAGAATGGCGGTCACGGGATCGCCCGGGATGCCCAATGTCATCATCGGAATTAATGCGCCGCCGGTAACCGCATTGTTGGCGGCTTCAGGCGCGGCGATTCCCTGGGGCGAACCCTTCCCGAATTCTTCTGGTTGGCGGCTTAATTTTTTGGCGTAATCGTAGCTGATAAAGGCGGCAATAGGCCCGCCGGCTCCCGGTAAAATTCCGAGAAAAGAGCCAATCAGCGCACCGATCGATACAGGTAATTTAATGGCCTTGAGATCGGACAATCTGGGAAGCACGCACGTAATTCCTTTTGCCGGATGGGAATCGGCTGCGGATTTTAGTTTGTCATTAAAATTGTCGACCAATTGAGGGATGGCGAACAAGCCGATCAAGGCCGTTAAAAAGTGAATGCCGGAGATCAAATTGACCTGACCGAAAGTAAAACGGGCGGTTCCAACCATGGGGTCTTGGCCGATGGTGACAATCATGAGGCCGATTGCTGCCGACAACAGTCCTTTGACCAGCGATTTAGCGGCAAAGCTGCATATTATGGTCAGCCCAAAAAACAGCAGGCTAAACAAGTCGGGGGA
>MDTC01176806.1_pt1 | contig 16431 bp, 12 predicted proteins | sample 811181 | NCBI WGS metagenome assembly MDTC01 (sample SAMN05326644, study PRJNA326480) | marine metagenome | isolation source: seawater | place: Pacific Ocean: North | collected 2011
TCTTGATTATGCAAACATTATGAATAAAAAAAAATTAGGTTTCTGGCAGATTTGGAACATGAGTTTTGGTTTCTTAGGAATTCAATTTGGGTTTGCCCTACAGGGTGGATTTATGTCAAGAATATTTCAGACGTTAGGTTCAGATGCATCAACAATTCCACTATTATGGATTGCCGCTCCTCTCACAGGCCTAATTGTACAACCAATAATTGGATATTTAAGTGACAATACTTGGCATCCTAAACTAGGTAGAAGAAAACCTTATTTTTTGATAGGTGCAGTCTTAAGTTCAATTACTTTATTTTTTGTTCCATATTCATCAACCCTTTGGATGGCTGCAGGATTTTTATGGATTTTAGATGCATCTATAAATGTTAGTATGGAACCTTTCAGAGCATTAGTTGCCGATAAATTACCAGACTCTCAGAGATCATATGGATTTGTTACCCAAACATTAATAATCGGAGTTGGAACATGGATAGCAAGTAATTTACCTTATTTTGTAAGCAGCTTAGGTGTAAGCGATATAGCGGAGCCTGGTGTAATTCCAGATTCAGTAAAAATTGCTTTTGCAATTGGTGCATTTGTTTTCTTTTTTTCTATACTTTATACTATACTTACAACTGATGAATATCCTCCAAAAAACTTAGATAAGTTTCGGCAAAATCAGAAAAAGGATTTAGGATCAATGCTTAAGGAATTCAGTTCACATTTTACTCAAATGCCAGCAGTAATGAAAAAACTTGGTTTAATTCAATTTTTTAGCTGGTTTGCTTTTTTCACAATGTGGAGTATGGCAAATCCTGCAATAACTGAACATGTTTTTAATGCCCCAGTTCCAATCATTGAAGATTTTAATTTAACAAATCCAGTTGAACTAAATTCCTACAATACTCAAAATTTAAACTTCCAAAAGGCATCAAACCTTACGGGGTCATATATGGGCATTTATGGATTATCTTCAATGGTTTTTGCTTTGCTACTGACACTTTACACATCAAAAAAAATAATAAACAGAAAAATGATTCATTTATTTTCGTTGATCTTGGGAGGTTGTGGGTTTTTATCAATGTATTATATTAGCAATCATACTTACTTAATAGTATCATTTAGTTTAATTGGAATTTCATGGGGAAGCATATTGTCAATGCCATATGCTATGCTATCCTCCTCTGTCAAAGAAGAAAGCATGGGAACAAGTATGGGAGTTTTTAACATGTTCATAGTAATTCCTCAAATTATAGCGGCGATTGGTGGCATCAATTTATTAAGTTCAATCTTCGGAGACAAACCTATACATTCAATGATTGTAGCAGGTATCTCTTTGATTTGTGCTGGATTATTTAACCTTTTGATCACAGATAAAAAGACAATAAGTTATTAAATGTACAAACTACCAACTTTTATTTTTGATTTAGATGGTGTAATTACAGATACAGGAAATCAACATTTCGAATCTTGGAAAAAAGTTTGTAAATCTCTTAATTACAATTTGACAGATAAAAAAAACAGAGAATTAAAAGGCGTAAGTAGAATCAAATCATTAAAAAAAATTGGAAATTGGGCTGATTTAAAATTTACAAAACAAAAATTCAACGAATTGTTAATTCAAAAAAATAAAATTTATTTAGAAAAAATTTCGCAAATTAATAATTCTGATATAATTGATGGAGTTTATGATTTTATCACAAATGCTAAAAAACATAATCATCTTATAGCATTATATTCATCAAGTAAGAATGCAAATTTTATTTTGGAAAAACTCAAAATTAAAACTCTTTTTGATGCTATTGTTGACGGAAACAATGTTAAAAAATCTAAGCCAAATCCTGAAGGTTTTTTATTAGCAGCCGAATTAACAAACACGAACCCATTAGATTGTGTTGTATTCGAAGATTCTCAAGCAGGGATTACAGCAGCAAATCTAGTCAATATGAAAACAATTGGAATTGGCAAATTAAATGAATTAAAAGAAGCTAACAGAGTATATGAAAAATTTAATCAAATTAATTTACATGACTTAACCAATGTTAACTAACAAATACAAAATAGATCCATGGTCGATAATTGAGGATAGTTTCAATTCTGAAAATGTAATTTGTTCAGAGAGTATTTTCAGTTTGGGGAACGGTAAAATTGGTCAAAGAGGAAATTTTGAAGAAGATTTTTCTAGAAATCAAACAATTGGAAATTATATAAGTGGTATTTATTATAAAGACAAAACCAAAGTAGGTTGGTGGAAAAAGGGCTACCCCAAATATTTCGCAAAGATGGTCAATTGTCCTAATTGGAACTTTATAAGAATAAAAGTTAACAATACAATTTTAGATTTAAATAGATGTAATGTAATTGACTACAGAAGAGAGTTAAACATGAAAGAAGGTTGGTGTGAGAGAAAAGTTCTTTTAAAAATTAATCAATCAAATAAAATTGAAATTACTTCTAAAAAATTTTTATCAATTAAAAGGCCTTGTATTGGAATTATAAAATATTCAATAAAAACATTTAATAATTTAAAAATTAGCATTTTACCTGCTATTTATACCGATGTTAAAAACAATGATGCTAATTGGAATCAAGCTTTCTTAGAAAATGAAGAACCAATCAATAGAAAGAATTATTCACATGTTTTTTCAAAAGTTATTGATTCTGATTTTAAAATAGCAACATTTTGTAAATCAAATTATTTTATAAACTCTACTGAACACAAGGCTAACTTTAGTTCAGTAAAAACAAATAATTTCTTTGGCAATGAAAGTCAATTTAAATTGAAAAAGAATGATACTTTAAGTTTAGTTAAAGTAGGAGGATACATTAATTCAAACGATGTTAATTACAATAAATTTAACAAAACAATTAAAAATGAACTGAATGATGCACTTAAACTTGGCTTTGATAAATTAATTGTTGAAAATATAAAAGAATGGAAAAAGATATGGGAAAAGTCAGATATAATTATTAATGGTGATGATATATCACAACAAGCCATAAGGTTTAATGTTTTTCAGTTAAATCAAACCCTAAATGGAAATGATTCCAGATTGAATATTGGTCCCAAAGGCTTCACTGGAGAAAAATACGGAGGAGTTACTTATTGGGACACAGAAGCCTACTGCATTCCGTTTTATTTAGGAACAAAAAAATCTACTGTTGCTAGAAATCTTCTTAATCAAAGATTTGAACAGCTACCAAAAGCAATTTTAAATGCAGAAAAAATTGGTTTTAAAAATGGAGCTGCTTTGTATCCAATGGTGACAGCAAACGGAGAGGAATGTCACAACGAATGGGAAATAACTTTTGAGGAAATACACAGGAATGCTGCTATTGTTCAAGCTATAAAAAAATATGTTAACTCCTCTGAAGATGAGAATTTTATAATAACTAAGGGCATAAAGATTTTAATTGCAATTGCTCGGTTCTGGGAGCAAAGAACAAGCTTTTCAAATCCCTTGAACAAATATGTTATTTTGGGTGTTACGGGTCCAAACGAATATGAAAACAATGTTGATAATAATTGGTATACAAACTATAGTGCAAAATGGTGCTTAAAATATACTATTGACACCTTAAAGGATATTTCAAATATTAATAATAATCAATATGAAAAAATTTTAAATGATACCAATCTTAATAAGTCAGAAATTTTAATTTGGAAGAAAATAATAAAGAATATTTATATCCCATATTGTGAAAAAAATAAAATTTTTATACAAAATGATGGTTTTTTTAATAAAGATTTAAAACCAGCTGATACAATTCCAATTAAGGAAAGACCTATAAATCAACATTGGTCATGGGACAAAATTTTAAGATCTCCTTACATTAAACAAGCTGATGTTTTACAAGGTTTTTATTTCTTTAGTGAGGATTTTAATGATGATGAATTATTAAATAATTTTAATTTTTATGAGAAATTTACTGTACATGAATCTTCATTATCTCCATCAATTCATTCTATCCTAGCTTCAAGACTCAACAATATGGAAAAAGCTTACAAATACTTTATTCAAGCAAGCAGATTAGATCTCGATGATTATAATAGTGAAATTAAACAAGGTTTGCATATTACCTCAATGGGTGGAACGTGGATGAGCATAGTTGAGGGTTTTGCAGGACTAAAGATTTTAAAAAATAAAGTTAGTCTAAATACTAAAATTCCGCCAAAATGGAATTTTTACAGTTTTAACTTAAACTTAAAAAATAGGATCATTAATGTTAGAGTTGATAAAACCTCAACTAGAATAAATCTAGTGAAGGGGAAAAATTTAGATATAATTTTAAACAATAAAAAAATACAATTAACAAATTAAACCATATGATCATGAAAAAAACAATCTTATTATTTTTTGTTCTGATAATTTCGTGCAATAATCAAATAGAATTGACTGATAATTTTACATTAGATGAAATTAAAGACGGTGTGATTTATGAAGTCAATATTAGACAATACTCAGAATCAGGTCATTTCGATGAATTTACTAAAGACATCCCAAAACTTAGAGAATTGGGAGTTAAAATTTTATGGCTAATGCCAATTCATCCGATATCTGAAACCAAAAGAAAAGGTACATTAGGAAGCTACTACTCAATCTCAGATTATAAAGAAATTAATCCTGAATTTGGAAATAAAGAAGATTTGGATAGGCTTGTAAATGAAGCTCACGAAAATGATATGTTAGTAATTCTTGATTGGGTAGCAAATCATACTGGATGGGACCATAGTTGGATAAAAAATAATCCAGAATTCTATACAAAAAATAAAGATGGTGAAATAACGGACCCCATAAATCCAAGTACTGGCAAATCGTGGGGATGGACAGATGTAGCTGATCTTAATTTTGATAATATTGATATGCAGAATAGAATGATCGATGCAATGGAATACTGGGTAAAAGAACACGATATTGATGGTTACAGAGCAGATGCAGCACACAGTTGTCCACCAGCTTTTTGGAAAAAATCCATAGATAGGTTAAAAAAAATTAAAAATGTTTTAATGTTAGCTGAATCGGATGTGTATCATCCAGGGGGATCTGAATTGATTGAACTTTTTGATATGAGTTACAACTGGTCCGGTCACCATGAATTAAATAAAATTGCTAAAAAAGAAAACAATTTATTTGATTTGTACAGCAATATCAAAAGAAATATACAAGATTATAGTTCTGGACATATTTTAATGAACTTTACCTCAAATCATGATGAAAATACTTGGGCGGGAACAGTATTTGACAGGTACGGAGATGGAGTAAAAACATTTGCAGCATTAACTTATTTTTTACCTGGAATGCCACTAATTTATAATGGTCAAGAATATGGATCAAAAACTAGATTAGAGTTCTTTGAAAAAGATTCCATTGAGAAACAAAATAAAGAATATTTTGAATTCTACAAGAAACTAAATCAGATAAAGAAAGATAATAAAGCTTTACATATTTCTAAAAAAACAGAATTTGAAATATTAGATATATCAACAAATAATACAACCTTTTTAAAGAGAACTTTTGATGATGATGAAATCTATTTTATTGCTAACCTTTCAGATGAACCTGAAATGATTTACAATATAACAGGGGATTTTTCGAGTTTGAACACTGGAAATACTTTAAAGTTCAATAAAGGTTTTAATATAAAACCGTGGGAATATCATTTTTTATTAAAAAATTAATCTATAAACTAAAAGTTGATATTGTTGAAAAGCTACTATTATTTGTTTGATCCGTAGTTTTTACCCTCCAATAGTAAGTTGAGCCAGGGTCTAATGTTAGATCTTTCGAGCTAAGACTTAGACCAGATGAGATCGGACTTTGTTTTCCATCAATTTTATCGACATACAAAGTATATGATAAAACATCTCCAGCATCAGGGTCACTTCCTGACCAAGATAAAGTTGTCTTGGATCCATTAGTAACAGCAGTATTTAAAACTGCAGCTAGGGGAACTTTTGTCAAAATTGAATTTCCCGCTAAATAAAACTTATATGTTGCACTTGTTGCTTTATTGGAGTTAGATTTAATTGACCGTACATTCCAAGCATACTGATGTCCTTTAAACAATAATATTGTTGTTGATGTTGATTTTATATTTGTTTTGGTTATAGTTTCATTGGTTGACAAATTTGTATAAGAAAGATCATAGCTATCGGTGTCATCTGATGCAGACCATATAAATGTTACATTACTTGTAAAAGCATCTACAGAACTTCCAATTAAGCAATTATTACTGTTTGATGGTGCAGTTAAATTCGCTGCACCAGGTGAACCAGTAAAATTACTTGATTTGTCTTCTGGGCTATATTTGCTGTTTTGAGATTCGTCTTCACAGTCACAATCACAACTCAAAATAAAAAAGCTAGTTAGAACGAATAAACTTATAAATTTTAAATAATTTTTCATGTTTATGTATTTAATTTAATGAATTAGGTTCGGAAATTGTTGCTTCAAAACATTGTTCATAATCTGATTGACCATCCACTTTAAAACAAATTGTATATGTTCCTTTGCCTAGACCAGCTACAGTTGCTTTATTGTTTGATCCAGAAATTTTTACTGGATCTGTTACTCCGCTTATATTGATAGTGTAATCATAGTTGATTTCTTCAACTGATAATTCCAAAAATCCATCTTTTTTACCATTACACGTACAACTTCCAACAGTAATCTTATTATTATCATCTGGAAGATTAAAACCCTCTCCGGTAATATTTATTGAGATAGTTGCCACATTACTTTCACTTCCGTCATCTTTCAGAGAAAACTCAAAAAGTGCATATGACTGTGTATTACCAACCTGCATATCATTCCATGTAAAACCTCCAATGAATCGATTAAATTGAGCATAGTCCTCATTCCCACCAGCATTATTTGGTTCACCTGAATGCCAATTTGTGTAGGTTCTCTCAGCAGATCCCAAAGCAACTCCATCAACCCAATACCAACCACCCGCAGGTTCAGAATAATCATTTGCTGTTCTGTCTTGAAATAAACCATACCAAAATGGACCGTCCAATCTATTCATAGATTTAAGAGCATCATAAATAGATTTATCCATTGCTTTATTAAATGGAACAAACATTTGAGCTCCATCATAAGAATCCGTAAGTGTTTTAGCTTCAGGCCAATCCATTCTTGTAGGATTTGATTGAATCAAGTAGTATGTCTTTCCATCTGGTTTTATATGAGTAACAGGGCTACCATTATTTGTAATTATAGTTAAATCATTTGCAGCAGCGAAAGCTCGAATTGAAAGGTCTCTAGCGACAAAAGTGAATGAATCACTTCCTGAAAATCCAGAATTTGGGATGTAATTTACTTTTGAATTTTTTAAAAATACAGGAAGATCAGATTGATTTAAAATAGAGTTGCCTTCTTTAAGAATCCCATTGTTTGGAAGAGTTTTAATTACATACGTTAGGATATCATTATCAACATCAGTGGCTACAAGTGTAATTTCTTTTAGGGTGCCTTTTGTGGTGGTAACGTTTTGATCATTAGCTACGGGTGCAGTGTTCTGACCATACGATTTAACAAAAAACAACAACAATAATATTTTTGCAATTTTATTCATAGTTTTTATTTAGCAATTTTTTCTAGTGTTAGTCCTTGAAACAAAATTGTGAAAAGTACAACCATGTAAGTCAAAAACAGAATTAATTCCTTTCCCTCGCCTACTTGATCTGGTAAGTTCAAAGCCAAGGCAATACTTAAACCACCTCTTAGACCTCCCCAAGTAATTATTAATGAGGTATTTTTTTCAAATTTTTTCTTTATAGATAATATAGTTATAGGAATTGTAACACCAATGCCCCTTGATACTACGACTAGAACAATGGTAATAACGGAAACAACTAAAAATGCCGGTTGGAAATTTTGGAATATTGGTAATATCTCTAGACCAATGAGTATGAATAATATCGCATTTAGGGTTTCATCCAATAAATGCCAAAATTTATAAACATAGTCACCCATTACCTGTTGAACACCTTTTTCAATCGAATCAGTATCAATATTTCTATTTAAAAATAATCCCATAACAACAACACCTAGTGGGCCTGAGAAATGAAATTTGTATGCAACAACAGAAACAAACAACACTAAAGAAAGAGTAATTAAAACTTCTAATTCAACATGTTCGTTTTCAATATATTTTACAAGCTTAAGTCCCAGGTATCCGGCTACAGCACCAAGAATAACACCTCCAAAAACTTCAGTTGCAAATAATGCACTAACTCCACCAGGGGTTATATTTTCAACACCCATCAATTTAACTTTTAAAAGAGTTAGGAAAATAACTACTCCAATACCATCATTAAAAAGAGATTCTCCTGCAATTCTAGTTTCTGTTAAAGACGATAACTTCATTTTTTTTACAATAGATAATACTGCGATAGGATCTGTCGGTGCAATTAGTGCACCAAATAATAAACAATCTACGTATGTCAGTCCATATTCATTTAATCCAAACATAGGTTGTTGGATAAGCCAAAAAACACCAGAACCAACTGCAAAAGTTGAAAATACTACTCCGAAACTAGCTAAAAATAAAATTGTTACTTTGTCTTTTAACAGATCATGTACGTTAACACTTATTGCACCAGCAAACAGTAAAAAAGGTAACATAACATCGATTAGTAATACACTAAAATCAAAACTTTTAGTTAGTGAAGTAACTGTTGATAAAAAATCTGGAAAGAAAATTCCAGATAAAAGAACAATTACAGATAAACATATGGCTAAAATCATTAAACCAATTGTTTGTGGAAGTTTAAGTAATCTTAGATTGATGATTGAAAAAAGTGATGCTAATAAAAGCAAAACAGTTGTTATTTCTAGTATACTCATGTTAGTTGTTTTATATGTTGTTAATTTAACAATTCTTTTTGTTAATTTCTAAGAATTTCAAAACTATGATTAATTTTTGTGTCTTTTCGTATAGAAGAACCAACCGAACAATATTTTTCTAATGAAAGCGATATAAACCGCTCTGCTTCATCGTTTTTTAAATCCGACGAATAAATATAATATTTGATATTTATAGTTTTAAAATAACGAGGAGGTGAGGTTGGTCTAGTTCCTGTTGTTGTAGCTTTAATGTCCTTAAAATCTCTTCTTCTTTTTTTAATCATAGAAACAATTTCGACTGCTGCACATGTTGTAACGGCAGATAAAAGAAGCTCCATTGGAGAGTGATTTTCTTTTTTATCTTCGCTGTACATATCAACAGAAAGCAAATTTCCAGTTCCATTTACAACATTAAATTTTTCATCATTGACATATGACATTTTCACATTCATTTCCATTTTATTTATAAATTTTCTTCATAAAATTAATTCCAGTAATTGCGGTTGTAGTTATTAAACCAGAAAATATTGCACCACCTATTCCAGCACTTACAATATCCTGGCCAGTTAAATACAAACCTTTGATTTTTGTTTTGGGTCTTAAAAACTTTTGACTAAATCTCTTTGGAGTATGGTCTAATCCATATAATTCTCCTTTCTGATAATTTGTAAAATTCTTCGTAGATAAAGGACTAGATAATTCGTAGTAATCAATTTTATCTCTTAAGTGTGGAAGCTGAGTAAACAAACACTCCAATAACCTTTTGGCTATTTTTTCTTTTACATTTTCATACTCCTCCCCTCTTTTTTTCCATGAGGTTCCATCCCACTTTTCAAAAGCCTCGTAAGGAAGTAATGTAATTATGTCAATTGTACTTTTGTCTGGATATCTTTTATCCCAAGAAGGGTCTTTTGCAGATGGAAATGAAACGTACACAAGAGGAAATTCATTAGTCTGATTTTCCAGGTAATTTTTAACTGAGGAATCGTGATCAGTTTTTTCAGGATATATCCAAAGATTATGTTTTGGAAGTTTAAGTTTTTTAGCATCCCCTTTAAGACCAATATACAAACATCCATGAGCTGCTGAGGGTGCAACTGATTTTAGACATTTATCAAAACCCAGTTTTTTAGTGATTTCTCTATCAATTAAATGATTAAATGTATTTATAACACCAACTCCACTAATAATCAGTTTAGAAAAAATTTCTTTACCGTCTTCTAACATAACACCAATAGCAACATTATTCTTTACTATAATTTTTTTTACACCAGCACGAACCAAAATTTTACCTCCTGATCTTTCAATGACAGGATCTATGGTTTTAATAATTTGGGATGATCCCCCAATTGGGAAACTTCCACCTTTAAAATAATGCTTAACTACCGAGGCATGCATTGCAAAGCTACTTTGTTTTGGAGGGAGTCCGTAATCTCCATACTGAGCTGTTAATACTTTTATTAATTCCTTGTTATCAGTTATGGAGCTGATAATCTCATAAGTAGTTTTTGAAGCATACTTTAAATATTTTTTTCTGAAAAAATACCCAAAAAAAGAACTTACAAAAGTTGGTAAAGCTTTTTCTATGTAAAACTTTTTCATTGTTTTATTACAATCAAAAACAATTTTGATATACTTACTTATTGCTTCAGACTCGTCTGGAAAATAGGAGATTATTTTATTTTTGAAATTTTCAACCCCTTTAACAAAATCATATTGTTTATCACCAATTATTATTTTATCGTAAACCTCTCCCATGTCTTCCCATAATAATTTCCTATTAGTTATGTAATCAAACATTTTTCTAATTGGACTGTTGAGATTTTGAACCTCACCAATGTAATGGATACCAACATCCCACTCATAACCTTTTCTTTTAAAAACATGAGTAAAACCACCAGCAACATAATGTTTTTCAAGAATTAAAACTTTTTTACCTTCTTTAGATAGTAAAGCAGCGGACGTTAAGCTACCCATGCCTGATCCGATAACTATTGCGTCATAATCATTTTCAAGTTCAGTTACTCTTTTATAGGATTGGATCATTCTTCTAATTTACAACTTATTGTTTTTACAATAAAAAACTTTTTTTATTAAGATTGAATTAATATAATTTATATATTGCTATTATAACTCATCTCTGAAAAATATGGAATTAATAATTGATAATTTGACTAAAACTTATTCTAATAAAGTTAAAGCACTTGATAAAATAAATTTAAAAATTGGTAAAGGAATGTTTGGACTTTCGGGACCTAATGGTGCAGGCAAATCAACATTGATGAGAACAATAGCAACTTTACAAGCACCAGATAGTGGTTCAATAGTCTTTAACGACATAGATGTGTTACAAGATCAATTATCTCTAAGAAAAATATTAGGATATTTACCTCAATCTTTTGGGGTTTATCCAAAAATGTCTGCTCAAGAATTACTCAATTATTTTGCATTACTCAAAGGCATTTCAGTAAAAAAAGAAAGAGATGAATTAGTTAATGAATTATTAGACATTACCAATTTACAGGACGTCAAGAAAAAAAATGTAGATGGTTATTCCGGAGGTATGAAACAAAGATTCGGAATTGCTCAACTACTTTTAAACAATCCTAAACTTATAATAGTAGACGAACCAACTGCAGGATTAGATCCCGCAGAAAGACAAAGATTTTTAAATGTATTAAGGGAAGTTGGTACAAATTCTACAGTAATTTTTTCAACCCATATAGTAGATGATGTAAAAGAGCTCTGTAATGACATGGCAATACTAAATGGTGGAAGAATATTAAAACATATCAAACCTGCAGATGCAACTAAAGAAATAAAAAATAAAATTTGGAAAAAAATTGTTAAAAGAGATGATCTAGAGAAAGCAGAATCTGACCATAACATTCTTTCTTCAAATTACAACGTAGACAACTCACTAACTATAAGGGTTTATTCAGAAAAGAAGCCTGACAAAGATTTTGAAAAAGCTACTCCGCAATTAGATGATGTATATTTTATTGCTTTAAAAGATGATATTAACAATTAAAAATCCACTTTAAAACATGTTCTTTACAATCTTTACAAATGAAATAAAGTATTGGTTTGGTAAACCATCCTTTTACATATACACATTAATTTTTTTATTTCTAGCCTTAATGATTTCAGGATCTGCGGCAGGACTTTTTGATTTTTTAACTGTTACAACTGGATCGTCAAAGATTGTGAATTCGCCTTATGGAATAGCTGGACTCTTTGGAGCTCTTACAGCATTGATTATTTTTTTATATCCCAGTATAATTGGTGTTTCTGTTTACAGAGATTATAAAAGTGAAATGCATACCATACTGTATTCTTATCCTTTTACAAAAGCTGAATTCTTACTTGCAAAATTTTTTAGTGGGATATTTATTGTTAACCTCATTATAATTGTAATAGCATTTGGGATTGCAATTGGATTTGTATTGCCGGGTACCAATCCAGAAATAGTTACAAGTTTTGAGCTTAAACCATATCTTGACATTTATATAATTTACATTTTGCCAAACTTGCTTTTTATGGGTGCTATAATTTTTGGTATAGTAACTTTTTCAAGAAATATTTCAGCAGGTTTTATAACTGTAATTATAATATTGATTTTACAAGGCTTTCTGGTGAGCTTATTTGACGACCCTGAAAGAAGATACATTGCAGCATTACTTGACCCATTTGGAGATTCTGCCCTGGCCTACTACACCCGATATTGGACAGTAGCTGAGCAAAATGAACTTTATATTCCAATTAAGGGTGTTTTTATTTATAATCGTTTGCTTTGGGGAGGAATTGGGGTTTTGTTATTTGCTACGATTTATAAATTATTTAGCTTCAGCCAGAACGCTTTTACTATCAATTTTAATAAAAAATTCTCCAAGCGAATAACTAAATCAAATTTTGGTGGAATTATCAAAATAAATTTACCCAGAATCAACTTTGACTTTTCAATCAAAAATCAACTGAAAAGCATGTGGAAACTTTCAAACATTGATTTTTTCTTTATTATTAAAAGTTGGCCATTCATTTCGATTGTTTTAGTTGGTTTGTTAATCAATTTAATTGGACTGTTTGAGTTAGGAGCAGTTTTTGGTACCTCAACCTTACCTCGTACCTGGAGAATGTTAGAAGCTGGATCTTCATTTACCCTGGCAATTAACATTTGTACTTTTTTGTATTCCGGGATTCTAATTCACAGGTCTAGAATTTCAAATATTAATCAATTAATTGATACAACTGCCTCACCAAATTGGGTGCTATTAAGTTCAAAATTTTTAGCAATTGTAAAAATGCAATTAGTTTTGCTATCACTCATAATGATAACAGGTATAATTTTTCAAATTGCAAATGGATTTTATGATTTTCAAATTGGTTTATACGTATATGAACTTTTAGTACTTAATCTAATTTACTTTGTAATTTGGGCATTGTTATCATTTTTAGTACAAACTCTAATAAGTAATCCATATGTAGGATTATTTGTAATGATAGTTTTATTCATTGGAATTCCGCTAACTTCTCTTGCTGGCATTGAACAAACATTATTTAAATATAGTCAAGGACCAGGGTTTAGTTATTCAGATATGAATGGTTATGGAGACACACTGAATAGATATTTTGTTTACAAAATCTATTGGCTTTGTTTAGGCATAGTATTTTACATATTATCCTCTTTGTTTTATAATCGTGGTTTGCCCGGAAATTTTATTGACAGAATGAAAATTGCAAAGTCAAGATTTAATGGTAAGTATCCTTTTTTCATTTCTCTCTTTACAATTTTATTTCTCTCCATAGGAGGATATATTTATTATGTTAACAACATATTAAATATTCGAACATCATCCAAAGAACGTGAACTTCAAACTGTAGAATGGGAAAAAAAATATAAGAAATTTGAAAATTACGCTCAACCTCGAATTATTTCAGCAAAAGTAGATGTTGATATTTTTCCAAAAACAAGAGACATTAATGCTAGTGGTGATTATATAATGATCAATAAAACAAATGAAATTATTGATAGTATTTTTCTAGACCATAATTCTGCTATTAGCACTTTTAAGTTTGACAAAGAAAACTCTCTTGTTTCTGAAGACACACTATACAATTTTGATATTTATAAATTAAAAAAACCATTATTTCCAGGTGATAGTTTAAAATTATCCTTTACTGTAAAAAACAAACCCAATACACTTCTAAGAAATAACTCTAGTGTACTTTACAACGGGACATTTATAAACAACTCTTATCTTCCAAGTCTTGGTTACAGTGGTGGAGAGTTGAGAGACGATAAAACAAGAGAAAAATATGACTTACCTCCAAATAAGTTAAAGCCTCACCCATCGGATTCAACTGCCCTCGGTAATACTTATATCTCAAAAGACTCTGATTGGATTGATTTTGAAGCAATAGTGAGTACATCAAAAGATCAAATTGCTATAGCTCCAGGATATCTTCAAAAAGAATGGGTTGAAAACGATAGAAGATATTTTCATTATAAAATGGATAGTAAGATTTTGAACTTTTATGCATTTAATTCTGCAAAATATGAGGTTATTAAGGATAAATGGAAGGATATTAATTTGGAAATATACTATCACAAGGGCCATGAGTATAATTTAGATAGAATGATAAAAGGGATGAAAGCATCTTTAGAATATTGTTCAGAAAATTTTAGCCCATACCAACATAAACAACTTCGAATTATTGAATTCCCAAGAACTTCAGGTGGGTTCGCGCAATCTTTTCCAAACACTGTTCCGTTCTCAGAAAGTATCGGTTTCATAGCTGATGTTGATGATTCCGACGAGGGAGGAAATGACTATGCTTTTTTTGTCAGTGTTCATGAGGTTGCTCATCAGTGGTGGGCGCATCAAGTTATTGGGGCAGATGTACTTGGAGCTACAATGCTTTCTGAAAGTCTTTCTGAATATGTCACTTTAAAAGTTATCGAAGAAGTTAACGGTAAGAAAAAAATGCGTAAATTCTTGAAGAGATCTTTAGATGAGTATTTAACTTCTAGAACTTTTGAAAGCAAGAGAGAAAACGCACTTATGTATAATGACGGTCAAGGGTATATTCATTATCAAAAAGGTTCATTGATTTTTTATGCACTGAGTGATTACATCGGAGAAAAAACTTTAAATAATGCACTTAGTAAGTATGTTAAAAAAGTTGCTTTTCAAGAGCCACCTTACACTACAACAATTGATCTTTTAGATCATGTTAAAGAGGTCACACCAGACTCTTTAAATTACTTAATCAAAGATATGTTTGAAACAATTACTTTGTACCAAAACAGAGTTGTTTCAACTGAATCTAGAAAGTTAGACAATGGAAAATATGAAGTTGATATTGAATTCAGGGTTAGTAAATATAGAAATAATGAAAAAGGAAGAATTTTTTATGGAAATGAGGAGAGAGATTCTATATCTTATAAAAATGATCAAATGAAGAAGCCGGAATACTCTGTATACCTGTCTGATTATGTTGATGTTGGAATATTTGGGGAGAAAGATGATAAAGAAACAGAACTTTATTTAAAAAAACATAAAATAAACTCAATTAATAATAAATTAACTATTGTTGTTGATGAGGAACCAGTTGAAGTTGGAATCGACCCATACAATAAGTTGATTGACACTAATTCTGAAGATAATAGAAAAAAAATAAATCCTTCGTTGTAAATGAGAGAACTCAAGTATTTTGGTTTTAATATTGAAATGTTAGGTGTTACATTCTTTATCCAGATAATAATTACTTTAATTTTTGGATTATCTGCAAAACAATTACCATTGATTACACAAGAATTTAAGCTTTCAAATTTTTTTGATTTATTTAGTAATTTATAGGTATGAAAGAATTCAAATCTGTAGGTCTTAATTTCTTCATGTCAGGTTTACTACTGGTTTTTGTTTTATCTCCACTTTATTTAGATGGCTTTACAGATTTTTTATTAACCGATCATAATTATTTATATGCAATTGGAGGGTGTTTAATATATGCTCTTTTTTGTATTACAGTTGTAAAAGTAAATAGAGAAGGGATAAAAAAGGAACTTTATCTAGCACCTATTGTTTTGAAATCAAAGACGTGGAGAGAAATTAAGTATTATGCTCACGTTGAGGAATTGTGGAGTGGAAAATATGGGATACAGCTTGTTGAAGTAGTTTGGTTTATTGATTTTAATGATAAAGTATGTTTAAGAATTAGAAAAAATTTTAGAAATAACTTAGATAAAGTCATGGAGGTTATTGATGAGTTTGAAGACAAGTATGAAATTAAGCTAGAAATCAAAGACCCTTACTTGATGGCTTATGGTTATAGTAAGGTAAAGTATCCAACTGAAAAATTTGAGGATGATAAAAAAGAAAGAAAAAATAAATGAAATTTAAATTAATGACAGTAATTTAACCAGAAAAAATTTCAAATAATGAAAAGAAGAAAATTTAATACACTTTTAGCATCTACAAGCAGTGGTATTATATTTACAAGCTTTAACTATCATAATCAAAAAAATTTAAAAAAACATAAAATTTCACTTGCACAATGGTCTCTAAATAAAATGATAAAAGTTGACAAA
>MDTC01024552.1_pt1 | contig 16428 bp, 12 predicted proteins | sample 811181 | NCBI WGS metagenome assembly MDTC01 (sample SAMN05326644, study PRJNA326480) | marine metagenome | isolation source: seawater | place: Pacific Ocean: North | collected 2011
AAAAATGCGGGAAACAGGACTTGAACCTGCACGGTATTACTACCACTAGGCCCTCAACCTAGCGCGTCTGCCAATTCCGCCATTCCCGCGGAGAGTGAGATCAAAAGAGTGTTGCCAAGTGACTTCCACAAGCCAACACTCGATGTACTCTATTGTCGGCCCCTTTGCTCTTCCGTCAAGCGATCTACTGTTTGTGGGGCACCACTCGCTACAGGTATAACCTGTGTGGAAAGTATTACTTGGTGCATTCGGCTAATTGAAACAAGAACACCAAACAGGGAAATACTCCACACCAGATCACCCACAGGCATCCATCGGTAGAACGGCAGTGCTGCTACATAACAAGCAATAAGGCCAGAGAACGTATGGGAGTACATGGACGTTAAGGCCCAACAAGCAAAATTTGTTGTGATAAAAAAGAAGAGTGATGATGCAAGACTACCCCCGATAAGGGCAATCCACCCCTGTCGCCGGATCAGGCTGCCAAATAGAACGGGGCACGCGAGTGATCCGCACACGACGAGTGCCATTGCAGTAGAGCCGTATCCTGGTAACGCCAAGTTACTGATAACAAGTGCTACAATAGGCACTGTTACAGCAGCGAGGGAAATACCAAAAAGAGATCCTGCAGCAAGCCCAATGGCGGCAAATGGAGTGACGTTAAAGGTCGGTTGCCAGAGCCTCCCACAAACTCCAATTGCAACGAGGGCTATCCAAAGCACAATTTGTGCACGTGGACCGAATTTGAGTGAATCACCTAGTTTTGAATCCATCAAGCTGCTCGATTTATAAGAGAATACGAATCTATAAATTTGCTTAAATAGCATACAGGAGTTTTTATAAAGGCCCAGTGGTCTCCCGAATAACCGATACACTAGCGGTTTTTGTCGCACGAGCAAGTGAATGCGGTAAGCCCGGAGCCTCATTGCGAGAAGTGTCAGAACAGGATCGTCGACTATGCCGCAGCCAGCAACTTTCAGCACCTTTGTCATTGAGCAGTTAGCCGGTGGATTTACTGTTATAGGTATCAACGTACCTGATCATACTCAGAATGTAATGAATCAACGGTTCATTGACGAGCTCGCGGAGATGTTTCTCTTCCTGCGGCAGAATCCACCCCGTGGTCTTCTTGTAGAGTCCCTTCAAGAAGATTCATTTCTTGCTGGTGCTGACATTGATCGAATTGATGCAATGTGGACTCAGTCACCCGATCAGATTATGGAGCTGTGCGACAAGGGACGCAACCTCCTGAGTCTGTTTTCGTCATCGTCATGGCCAAGTGTGGCGATTCTAGATGGTGTTTGCTTAGGTGGTGGCCTTGAGCTCGCCCTTGCGTGTGATTTTCGTATTGCCACTGAAAATCAGAAGACGGTTCTCGGTATGCCGGAAGTGAAACTTGGGCTTATGCCAGGATGGGGAGGTACTGTTCGCCTGCCCCGACTCATCGGGCCAGGTCCCGCGATCGAACTGATCGCGTCGGGTGAATCGGTCACGGGCGATCAAGCCCAAGTCCTCGGTCTTGTTGACGCCTGTATTTCATCGAGTTCAGCAAGAGCATCAGCACTTCAAGTACTTGAACAATCGATCGCCACAGAAAGTTTTCAGAAACGTCGTCATGATCAACAACAGCCACGAATACTTGAAAAACCAGAGCATGATTTTTTATTAGCTACGACGGGTGCCGTCATTGCGGGTCGTACAAAAGGAAATTATCCCGCCCCGATGGCTGTGTTAGAAACAGTCGTTAAAGGATCTGCACAGTCAGTACATGAGGCAGCATCACTTGAAAGCAAAGTATTTTCTGAGTTGGCAAGGACGCCGGTCGCGAAACAACTTGTCCGTGTGTATCGGCTTAGTGAACGAAATCGTAAAGACGGTGGGCTTGGTGACTTAACAAAAACTTCTTCAGAAGATTTTGCGGCTGTTCGCCGATTCAATAAGCCATCTGTTGTCGGTGCGGGCATCATGGGGGCTGGTATCACATCGCGTCATTTGCGCTCAGAGTTTATTACAAATCTTGTTGATATTGATGCTGATGCGCTTCAGAAAAGTATTCCGGCTATTCTCGAAGAAGCTGCTTGGGACCGTTATTATCAAAAGACAAATTATAAAAAAGTGCCTGAGATCACTGGCCTTCTTATGTCTTCAACACAGCTTTCAGTAATATCAGACTCAGATATTGTTATGGAAAGCGTTACTGAACGGACTGATTTCAAACAAAAGGTACTCGCAGAAATTGAAGCCGAAGTTTCTGCAAGCACGGTTATATGTACGAACACATCAACAAATCCGATAGCGACTCTTGCTACAGCTCTTTCAGATCCAACTCGATTTTGTGGTATGCATTTTTTCAATCCTGTGCGACGAATGTCATTGGTCGAGGTCATTCGCGGTCCGAATACGAATGACTCAACAGTTGCGGCTGTTGTGCTGCATGCAAAGCGACTGAAGAAAGTCCCTGTTGTTGTTCGTGATAGCCCTGGATTTCTTGTGAATCGTGTCCTGACGCCGTATCTGCATGAAGCAGTAGAACTGTTACGCGAAGGAGTTGATCTGGCGCGTATCGACAGAGTCTCACGGCGATTTGGAATGCCTCTTGGCCCACTCGAACTCTATGACATGGTTGGTCTCGATACGGCATTTTATGCCGGTCTCGTCATGGCGAATGCCATTGGTGATCGTATTGATGCCTCACCCGTTATTCCAGCTCTTGTCAAAGCTGGTTGTTTAGGTCGTAAAACAGGATGCGGATTTTACAGGTACAAGAGCACGGGGCATGATGCAAAAATTGATACTGTGAATGAGAACTTAAATACAGTCATCGAGCCATATCGTCTGCCTGAGCGACAGATAACGGATGACAAAATTTGTGACCGACTATTTATACCTATGCTGCTCGAATCACTTCTGGTACTTGACGAAGGTATTGTTCGAGACGCCTGTGACATTGACCTTGCGGTTATTCATGCGCTTGGATTTCCAGCGTTTCGTGGCGGAGTGCTTGCATGGGGGGATTCCCTCGGTGCAAGTGAGGTCGTCCGGCGGCTTGATCAATTTGAATATTTAGGACCCCGGATGATAGCCCCACCAAGGCTTCTGGCACATGCTGAGTCAGGCCTTCCTTTTGCAGCGGTGGGAGAACGGTTGCCTGTTTCACAAAAACATGTTTGAAAGGGAAGAATGAAGAATACAAACTATTCCCCTGAAAACACCCCTGTTGTTGTGTCTTGTTGCCGAACTGCCATTGGTCGCTCGGATTCTTCTGAAGGTGTTTTTAGAAAAGTTCGTGGCGATGAACTGGGTGCATTCGTAGTCAAGGAAGCGGTCGCTAGAAGCGGTGTTTCCCCAGACCATATAGAGGAGGTAGTTGTCGGTGTGACCCAGCAACGAGGCGAACTTGGTGGCAATGTAGCGCGTTCGATCGGCCTGTTAGCCGGATTGCCTACCAGCGCAGCGGCATCAACTACCAATCGGCTTTGTGGTTCATCATTGCAAGGTGTAGCGCAGGCATGTCACTCAATTATGGCTGGGGCCGAAGACGTTCATGTTGTTGCAGGGGTTGAGCATATGCAGCACCTTCCGATGGATTCCGAAATTGACTTTCATCCACGGTCTTTTTCTGGTTCTAGTCGGGCTGTTCTTTCAATGGGTTTGACAGCTGAGTATCTCGCAGCAAGTCGTGGTATAAGTCGAAGATTACAAGAAGAGTACGCACTGGAAAGTCATCGCCGGGCAACCCATGCGACGGAGACAGGTTTCTTTAAAAAGGAGATCATTGCGTGTCCGGGTTTGAATATCGACGGAGTCTTCACTGTGGTCGATCGAGATCAATCGATCCGATCGGATACAAGCCTTGCTGCAATGGATCGACTCAGTCCGGCATTTCTGCCGAGGATTGGGAGTGTTACTGCTGCTACAAGCGCGCCGCTTAGCGACGGAGCAGCAGCAATGGTTGTAATGTCTGAGGCAGCAGCAAGGCGGCTTGGGCTTACGCCGCTGGTTCGTGTGGTGAGCACCGCTGTCGTCGGAGTGTCACCCGCTTTGATGGGCTTGGGGCCGGTCTATGCAACCCGCAAAGTTTTGCACCGCTCAGGAATAGATTTACGAGAAATTGAAATCATTGAGCTTAATGAAGCTTTTGCTGTCCAAGTGCTTGCTTGTATGAACGAACTAGAGCTTAGTCATGAAGTTGTGAATATTCATGGCGGAAGCCTGGCCATAGGACACCCCCTTGGAGCAAGTGGCGTTCGCATTGCGACAACACTTATACACACAATGCGTGACCGTCATGCTCGCTTAGGTTTGGCTACAATGTGTATTGGATTTGGGCAGGGGATAGCAGTTATCTTTGAGTTGGTAGAATAGCGCTTTCAAGAAAACGCATGCTAACCGCCGATACCGCAGGCCATTCGGCTCATCTGTGCCTCGAGTTCTTCTTTTGTAAACAAACGTGATTGTAAATAATGCTGGTAGAACAAAGGTTTGTATTAAAGTCTTTGACATTACCCTCAGTTGCATAAGACGCTTTGAATTTTTTTTCGAGATTACTGTATGGAAAAAACTTTACATGCCTCAGTTGAAGGTTCATCAAGAGGATGGGCGAATGAACAGATGCCAGCCTCACTGGTTGAGCTCCTGCTACAGCGGTGTGAGACAAGCTTTGATCATCTGGCAATCATTGATTCTCTGACCGGGAATAAGCTCAAGTGGGGGCAGCTGCTTTCGCAGTCAGTCGCAGTTGCTGAACGAATCGAAGCCGCTGGCATGACAGCCGGTGATCGGGTGTTACACATTGGCCCACATTCTACCGCTTGGCCGATAGTAGACTTTGGATGCCTTCTCAGTGGTGTTGTCCACGTTGCGCTCCATGCTGAAGAAAGTCAATCAGAACAGGATCGTCATCTTCAGTTATTTAAACCGAGTGGCATAGTTTTATCAGGTGGTATTCGGTGTCGGTCATTAACTCAGCAGGACTTGCCCTTGCTTGAGGTGCAAGTCAATTGGTCGACAGACCGAATAGACCGTGGTTCACTACGGAATAGCATTGCTGAACGATTACAAAGATGTGACCCTGATGCACCGGCAGCGGTACTTATTTCGTCAGGAACAACTGGTCGGCCAAAAGGTTTTGTACACAGCCAACGTTCACTCGTCACGAATGCAGCTGCGTCCGCAGTAGAATTTCTTGAAGAACCTGACGATGTTCGGCTTTCGTGGTTGCCGCAGAGTCATGCGTTAGCAAGGGTCGGAGATCTTTATACAACAGTTGTTCGAGGAGGTGCCTTAAACGTTGTTCGAGATCGCCGCCGCATTCTTGAGGCGTGTAAAAAAGCACCTCCAGCTGCAATTCTTGGAGTACCAATTTTCTATGACCGATTGGCAAGAGCTGTTCAGCAAGGGAAAATCACAAACCTTTGTGAAGCATTAGGAGGGCGAGTCCGGGTTTGCGTCTCTGGTGGTGCGCCACTCAGGCAGTTGACCGCTCGAATTTTTCAGCAACACGATGTACCACTTGTTGAAGGGTATGGTCTGGCTGAGGCTGGCCCTGTTGTTGCAGTATCGAATCCACGATGCATGCAGGCTGGTGCCGTTGGGCATTCCTTACGGGGTATAGAGGTTGCAATCTCTGATAGGGAGTCTGACATAGGCCAGGTAGTTATACGGACGCCTTGTCGGGCGTTGTCTGTGATTGACCCAGCAAGGGATGGGGCTGAGTTTCCAATCGATAACACGGCATGGTTAGAAACCGGTGATACCGGTGTAATCGACGGCGATGGTCAACTGAGAATTACCGGACGAATAGATGATATTCTGACACTCTCTAATGGTACAAAGTTCTCACCAGTTGATGTAGAAGCAGTGATGCTTGAGGAGCCGGCTGTGGCTCAGGTTTGTGTAGCAGGTGAAGGCCTTCCCCGGCCTGTGGCCTTCATAGTACCTGAGCCACTCATGGTGAGAGAACTTTTAAAGCGATTTCGTTGTCGGGTTTGGAGTCGTAGTCAAGCGTTGTCACACCCTAAGGTTCTACAGTGGTTTGCTCGAACGATAGGTATTCACCAGAGAATTTTACCCAGACCGTTACGGGTGGCACAATTTGTACTGGTTGATCACCCATTCGATGTCGCACACGGAGAAGCAACAGAATCGTTCAAGATCAAGCGTCGTGTTATTGTGAATAATTTTTCACGCTATATGAAATTTTTTGAAGGACAAGCAGATTGCACTCAGGGAAAGCTATTGCCCCGCGTTGGTGTTATCAAAGACATGGAAAAAAAGAACTCAGATTCAGCAAGTCAGAGTAAATCTACGACGAGCTGGCTCAATGCTGCGCTATGGCAAGGTAGAAATTCGATGGGTCATGGGAGTGGATTTTCCTATGCTGCGGACCGCATGGTGGCAGAATTATCCAGCGAGGTATCAGGCGTCATCGATAACGCAATAGAAGCCATCGACAAGCTTCGTGATGCTGATGAGCTCTACGATAAAATCGAAGCCATTTCGACGCCCGATGCTCCGTTAGTAGATCCACCAATGCCACCAACAGGTAAGCTTTCAAAGGTTGCCGAGCAAGTGCTTGGTCAAACAGGCTTGTGGGGTTTGTTTGTACCGCATGTTTACGGTGGGACTGGGTGTAGTTTCCGTGAACTTGTGCAAGCGGTTGCACGTTTAGCCAGTATCAATCCTACTGTGGCTGGTTTGTTATCAGTTCACTCAACAATTGGTGCTGTTTCGGCAGTCACAACATTCGGTTCAGAGGACCAGCAGCAATATTGGTTACCGCAGCTGGCTGAAGGTCACCCGTTATCTGTTTTTGCTGCAACTGAGCCAGATGCGGGATGTGATCTTCATCGAATTTCATCACGACTTGAGCGTGACGGTAGACGGTTGCTGCTCACTGGGACAAAAATGTTCATAACTGGAGCAACGTACGGGCGGCTGGTTAAGCTCCTCGCCCTTTTTGAAGAAAAGCCCGTCATTGTATTAGTCCAACTGCCTCAATCGAATACACCACGTTTTACATTGCAAAGCTATGGACTTCATCCACTGAAGCACGCCCATAATAATGCATTGAATTTCCAACAATTTTCGATTGATTCTTCTTGTGTGTTAAGTCCTGGTACAGGTCCGGATGGCCAAGAAAGAGATGGGATGTCAATTGTCTGGCATGGACTCAATCGTGGACGAGTCGCGTTGGCAGCGCAAGCATCTGGAACAATCCGCCTACTGCTGAAGCAAGCAGTTTTGTATTCTGGAAAACGATTCACTTGGGGGCAGCCAATTCAAACGCGAGAGCTGGTGCTTGGACGTCTGGGAAGAATGGCAGCAGCTCAACTTGTCTGCGAAGCATTGTCTGGTTGGTCAGCGTCGTTAATCGATGACGGATGTTCCGGAGAATACGAAGCCATTCTCACTAAAATTGTTGCAAGTCGTTGTCTACGTCAGGCGGCAGTTGATGCACTTGGAATTCATGGGGGTCGTGCATTTCTTATAGGGCACCCTCTCGGTGACTCGTTTCATGATCATTTTGCCGCTGGGGTATATGAAGGTGAAAGTGATTTGCTTGGACTGGCATTATTAAAGGGCATCACAAAGCATCACCCGCTTGCATCAAAGCGAACTTTACTTGCGTGGATACAATGGCGAATTTCACGAAGCCTGCAATGGTTCCCACCTAGGGAAGATGCTGCTCTTCTTGACAGTGAACTTCAAAGTCTGGCAACACAGGCTCGACGCAATCTTGTTGCCGCGAGTATCGAGACTGATCGTCTCCTTAGGACACACGGCAGAAAACTGGCTGAGCAGCAATTGATTCTTACTGATCTGTCAGATCGTATTCAGGGATTCATCTCTTGTCTCGCTGTGATACATTACGCTGACAGGCGAGCTGATATCGATTCTGTATCTGCAGCAGTCTGCTGGTGTCGTTCAATTCTGTCAGGATATTCTGGAAAATCCCGCGATATGGATGATTACAGACGATTAGCAGAACTTGGTCGAAGTTGTCTTCAAACGTACGCTTCTTAAAGAGAATTTGTTGTAAGTGCTGGCCACCATGAACAGAGATACCATGCTCTGGGAGTAGTCCATTCAACAACCATTTCTAGTGCGTTGAACGATCGTGCCTGAGTGGCACCGCCAAGAAGATCGTCGAATATTCCTTGTGGTTGCTTGTACTGAACGGCCCGTACAGAATCCTCCGATAAGCCTGCTAGAGTTGCGGCTCTCGATACTGCATCTTCAAGAAACCCAATTTTGTCGACAAGTCCAAGATTTATTGCTTGTTGTGCTGTAAAGACCTGCCCCGTAGTAACGTCCTCAATAGCTTTTTCATCGAGTTTTGGACGCCCTTTCCGAACAATGTCTTTGAACCGATTAAACATTTCATCAACAAGCTCTTGAACGATGCCCCGCTCTCGCTTGGCGAGTTCTGGGGATCTTTCTTTCGTAACGCTCAGCATCTCTTTGAGTGGACCACTCGTAATCGAATCGTCTGAGATTTCAAAACGTTTAAGCACTTGTGAGAAATCGAAATGGGGGATGATTACGCCTATAGAGCCGGTCACTGTGGAGGGTTCAGCAAAAATTATTTCATCTTGGCCGCTGTTGGCCATTGCTACGTAATATCCTCCACTCGCTGCAATACTACCCATACTCACAACAACAGGAAGATTTCTTTCAGTAGCTAGCTTCTGGATTCGGTAATGAAGCTCATCACTCCCACTTACTGTTCCACCAGGTGAGTCGACACGAAGCACGATGGCACGAATCGCTTTGTCCGCTTTGACTTGGTCTAACTGATGTCTGGCAAATCCCTCCCCACCCATAATGGCCCCGCGAATTTCTACAATCGCAATTTTGTCCTGTGCTGACTCTGCTAATGAGTGATAGTGCTCAATAACTTTTGGGTTTGTCTGAAAGTATTCTGCATTCGCTCCAACGGCGCCTGCGGCCACAACAACAGAAATACCCGTGATAATCCATGCCAGTCGTCCTTTCCAGCGGTTCCAGTGACGAGGCTGTTCGGGGATGACACGCGAGTGTGCCGTATTGACTTCATCAGACATAATTATTTTCCCAGGAACAAGATTTTTATCATTTGAGTTCATAAAGCAGCTAATAAATGGTCAGTTTTGTCTACTTCGGCAAAAGTGGAAGACGAATTAAATCTTCTTGTCACAGTTCGACGTTGCCAGTTTTTAGTATTTATCGCTAACTTAACATCTTCTAGAAAATTGTATTCAGTTTTATTTTTTGTCGTCTACTTAGGAGTGATTCATTTTGTTTGTCTGTGTGAGTACCGAATGTTTTCCGAACCTGCCGCTCGATCAGGCGATGGAACGCCTAGCCGAACTTGAGTTTACAGCTGTCGAAATTGATATACATGAAGGTGGTACCCATCTGCAGCCTGCAGATGTGCTTGAGAATAGTGATGCTGCAATTGCCGCTTGCAGTGACCTTCAGCGGCTTCGCCCTGTTGCTCTGTCATTTGCAGCCCCAGAAGACGGCAAGCTGTACGAAAAATTTGATGCTTGTTGTCGATTGGCAAAGACTCTCGATATTGTCACGATTGTCGTTGAAGCATCAGAGTTGGGCACGCCGTTTAATGGTGAGATTGAGCGTTTAAGAAAGTTTGTTGCTATCGCTGCCTCTTATGGCATGGTCGTGGGGGTGAAGACGGCATCTGATCGAATGACTCAAGATGCTGAAACAACCGCTTCTCTTTGCCGAAACGTTCCTGGTTTGGGTGTAACGCTTGACCCAAGTTACTCAGTGTATGGTCATAAAAAACCGACTTCGTGGGATTCAATTTTACCAAATGTATGCCATGTCCATTTGCGAGATTCACGAGCAGACGCATTTCAAGTACAGATTGGCAAAGGCACTATTGAATACGGAAGAATTGCTACTCAACTTAGTCGCGTTGGATACGACAGGGCCCTTGGTATCCATCTGCCTCCGCTCGAGGGAGTCGATCAGGTGGCTGAACTTCGCAAGATGAGGTTGCTGCTCGAAACACTAGTCTGAGCTTTTTGGTTTGCAAAGAACGAAATTGTTTGAAAAGAGCAACTAGCGTAAGAGACTGCTTGTCGATTCAACGCGAGTGGCCATTTCTGCGTAAGCCTGTGACTTGTCAGTATCACCCTGCTCGGCATACATTGTGGCCAAATTGCCGTAGGCCACAGATAAAGACTGCTCATCAAGTTTCTGACGATCAACGGCTTCGACCATGAAATCGACTCCGGTGCGGCTCAAGTCAATTGCATCGTCTCGTCTTTCAACCTGCCAGTACGAAATGGCCATACTTATGAAAGATTCACCCACGCGTCCGAGTTCACTGTCTCGAACGACCTGCTCATTTTGATTCCAGAGAGGAATTGTTTTATCAAACCAGGTTACTGCGGTGGCATGGTCACTATTTCGGAGACTGTGCATGATGCCTATTTGGAACATCAAATCACCAACGTCTCTTCTCTCTGTAGCTGTTAATTCACGGTGTTCGGCACCTCGCTCAAGATACGCAACCGTGAGTGTTGCATTGTCGAGCATATCCTCTGCATCACCTCGTTTTCGAGCCGCTTCTAGAGCATCATTGAGGCCGCAACCAACTTGCCAATCTATTTGTCTTCTTCTCCAGGGATCGGTCACGGAGTCATTCATCTGTTCTCTGATGGCAAGTAAACGCTTTACCCAAGGCACAGCTTCGATAGCATTGGCTGATCCAGCAGCAACGGCAAGAACACCGCAGGTTAGATCAAGTTCTAGACGATCTCTACTAGGATCTTTTGTATCAATTTTTTCCACGATGCTATTAGCTCGGCTAATCCATTTTGGAATGACACGATTCTTTTGTTGCCAAGTTCCTTGGGCAATTGCCTGAGCAGTGCCAAGGTGCGCGTCGAGTAGAACTTGTAGTGCTACAGACCGAACATTCTCGGAGCGACTTTCGGCGAGCGGTGTTGCTTTACGAATTGCCTCAGTAAATAAGTCAACAGTTTGTTCGTAGTCCGGTGAGACTTTGCCAAGCTCAATGCGTCCTCGCAGTCGTCCTGCTTGGGATGCAAGAAGTGAGGATACGTCTTGTCTTTCAATGAGTTCATCGATTGCAGATTGTGCCTCTTTTGGACGATCAAGCTTGAGGAGAACTTCCGCTCGCTTTAGACCGGTCCATGCATCGCCTGGCCCGAGTTCCTCCGCAGTATTAGCCAACTGAAGTGCAGTTTGCCAACGACCCTCGTCACACATGAGTGCAAGAAGGAGACGATGTGCTCGCAAATGTGTTGGGTCGATCTCAATAGCATATTCGAGGTCGGCAACGGCATACGCTGCAGATGATTTCATTTCACTCTCTGCGCGTAGTACAAATGAATCGGGATCGAGCGATTCAAGCAATACGGCTGTAGCGGAAGTCGTACCGGTTTCAAGGCTAAACATGACGCCTCGTTCGGGAAAAACTTGGCCGATCGCTGCACCGCTATCATCAAGAATCGCGACAGTTCTAAGATCTGCGATCTCAAGTTGCTTGGCAAGCTCAGAACTGGGTACGGGTTTGGCTAACTTAATCTGGATAGCCGTAACGACACCGTCACGAAATGTCACTGCAACTCGATCAAAGGGCTCAATTTCCCAAAAGAAACACTCTGTTCCATCGTCACGAGGGATCGCCACACCTGTCCCCCACTCATTATCGATATCAGCGCGAGTTGTTTTCCCTGGATACGCTCCGCGAAAACTTGCTGGGTCGATTGCCAGGGTAGGCGTTTCATCAGGAGCTTCAGCAATTGGGGCGTTCAACGGAGCAACCTTTAAAGGTTCATCAGCAATAGATGAAACCACTTTTGATTTATTGTTTGAACTCCCAGTAGTTTCGATTGCCGACGTTTCATTCACATTTGGTGGTGCCTGAAGAAGGCTTCTTGCGGCTGCAAGTGGTCGTTGCCATGATGGTGATTCATCAGACTCGCCTTGCTTAAGTATGCTCGTCTCTGGCCCGAGGGAAGCCCCTTCATTTTTCGGTGTACTCTTCTCCGAAACCGGTTCATTCTGCTTCTCTTTTGGACTCGGAAGAAGGTCATTCCAAGCTGTTTTTAGAACTTTTGGATCAAAGAGTTGTGCAGCGCGTTCCGAGAGCGTTGGTTTACTGAGGGTTGATATCGTTGGTCCCGAAATTTGTTTTTGTTCTTTTTGTAAAGGAGCAGTTGCTTTATTTCGGGAAGAATCAGATGCTGTTTTACTTATGACAGATGGTTGAACTACCGGAACAATAGCTTCTTCAGGTGCTACCCCGTCGATTTGATTTGTAGAGGGCTTCCCTATCGATTCAACCCATGTTGGCAATTGCATCGATGTACTATTCCTTTGCTCTGCAGCTGTAGCAGCAGGAGCAAAATGTATACAAGTGATGAAAAAAGCCGGTGTAAGTAAATATTGGCTGAAGCGTTGCATCACGGTCACGGTATGGGGCCTCCGAAGTCACGTCGGCGCACTCTGAGGAGCGCCACGGTCACAAAGTTAATCGGACACTAGAAGTCGTGGGAAACTGAGTCCAGACCAAAAATATAGTGATCTAAGGCAGTTGCTGAATCGACGTACCCTTCCGATAGATTAGGGAAGATAGGTTGTTACGTTATGATCCAAGGTAATGAGAAGCAGCTACAGTTATACGGTACTCAACGAGCCAATCGTATTTCCTTTTTTGATTGTGCATGATGGTTAACCAAGTAAAAGATCAACAACACATAATAATTGTCGGCGGTGGGCTTGCTGGCCTTTCTGCAGCAGAATGGTTGCTTCGGCAAACCCCCTCATTTCGAGTGACGATTGTCGAATCAGCCCATCGACTTGGTGGTGTCATTCAAACGGTGAATCGAGAAGGATGGCTTATAGAACGTTCAGCAGATAGTTTTCTATCCGCTCGTCCAGAGGGAATTGAACTCGTTGAACGGCTCGGCCTCTCCAAAGAACTTGTGAGCATTCGTCCTGAGGCGAGGCGAGCGCTTGTCTGGAGTCCACAGAAAAAAGATAGTGGCATTTTGTTACCTGTGCCCCCAGGATTTAGGCTTCTTGCGCCGGGTCGAATTTTTCCAGTTCTACGGTCGAATGTTCTTTCTTGGTTCGGTCGTTTACGCGTCGCAGGGGAGCGATTCATTCCGAAACAAAAAAAACAATGTATAGATGAAAGCCTGGAATCATTTGCTATACGTAGGCTCGGACAAGAAGCATTTGATAAATTAGTTCAGCCACTGGTTTCGGGCATTTGGACCGCTGACCCCAGCAGGCTTAGTATGGCGGCTGCATGCCCAGAATTCTTTAAGATGGAGCAAGATTGGGGCAGTCTTACGCAGGGTGAAAAAAAGAGAATTGCACAGCTGCATGGAAGTGTTGACGCCAGTGGTGCTCGTTACGGACAATTTGTTTCTTTTAGACACGGTATGCAAGCACTCATCAGCGCACTGGAATGTCATCTTCGCCGTGCGGGAGTGCAGATCGTTCAGGATAAAGTGATTTCTCTACAACATGTTGGTTCAGCATGGCAAGTTGCTCTCGGTAAGCAAATAGTTCGAGCAAACGGTGTTGTACTTGCAGTACCAGCCGCAGTAGCATCTCCGATTCTCACCACAGTGTCTTCAAAACTGTCAGCAGAATTGAAACAAATCGAGTTTGCAGGTGCTGCAATTGTTTCACTAGGATTTCATCGTCAAGATATAACGCATCCTCTGACAGCTGCAGGCATGATTGTCCCCCGAATTGCAGGTAAAAGAATTTTGGCGGCCAGTTTCTCGAGTAGTAAGTTCGCAGGTAGAGCACCAGATGGCTCTGTTCTGATTCGTGCATTTATTGGAGGCGCTCTCGATGCAGGCGTTGCGGATCTAACCGATGACGAAGTTCTTGAAGAGGTTTTGGTGGATTTAAAGGCAACACTAGGTCTACGTGGTAGACCCATAATGGTACAAGTGGATCGATGGCACACGTCCATGCCACAGTACAACCTTGGACATGTTGAAAGAATTAATAAAATCCGACAACTCGAAGCGACTTTGCCATCACTTGGTCTAGCTGGTGGTGCTTACGAGGGCGTAGGAATTCCCCAGGTTATCAATTCCGGCCAAGTAGCTGCAGCCCAGGCAATAGCAGATTTGAATCCGCACATGAATAAAAGTTTCTAAAACAAACTATTTACTATCGGCTGTTTCTGAATCGTCCTTGGCTTTTTTCTTCTTCATTGAAATTTTGTAGACACGAACTTTTGGGAGACCGAGAGGGCTCTGGCCCTCTTCCCACTTTTCAAGATCTTTAAGTTTCGTAATTCTTTCTGCTCGGCTTAATACCCCTCGGCTGCCACCACTACCTTTACGGACTCGAAGGCTTTTATTCATTGTCATTGTGGAGATTCCTCAGCGGGTAGGATTTTGAATGTGTAAGAGTAAAGAGCTTTAAAACGTTTGTCCGTAACCATTAGTTTAAATCACCACATGAGCCCTTCAAGCCCTATTATTCACGTCAAACGCCTCATTTTTTGCAAAAGCAAGTTCATTGAGTCGTGTCGATCATTGGGGTCGGATCTGAGGCAGTCCATAATGACGTCGGCAAGCCGGTCTGGGATTCCATTGGCAATTTCTCGAATATCCGGGGCTGGTGTATCGTGAGCTAAAGCTGCGCGAGCGTCTCCTCCAGGCCATGGAAGTTGCCCGCTGTATATTTCGTAAGCTGTGACACCAAACGAAAAAATATCGAGTCGATGGTCAGATTGTCGTCGACGAATCACTTCCGGCGCCATGTAATTCGGTGTACCTGTTCGGTTTCCTGGTCTCAGGAATGCTGGCTTGTTTGGGACGGAGAGGCCGAAATCAAAGAGGGTCGTTATGCCAGAATTGCTCAGCATTAAATTTCTTGGGCAGATGTCTCGATGGACAAACCCGGCTTCATGAACAGTAGCAACACCTATTGCTGTTTGCACAATCATATTCATTCGTTCATCTGGTGACAATTTTTCACCACGCTTTAGACGGAAATGAACCAGGGTGCCGTCGAGGAAATCTTGAACAATGAACTGACCGCCATCGTGCGTCTTTCCGAACTCATGTGTTTTGACAACGTGATCGCCTTGAATAATTTTTCCAATTTCACCTTCACTTGGTTTATTCAATCCCTTGAAACGGGATTCAATCGGAGCCACTTTCTCCATGTTGGGCAGTTTCAGGCCGACAAGCTGATCGGATTCCTTGTCATGTGCCTTATAGAATTTAGACATTGTTCCTGCAATGCCCTCACCGATTGGCTCGAATCGTTGCCAGATATGTATTTTGGAAGTTGCTCCAAAACCAAGCAATGGACTAAGTAGTCTACGGATGTTCATAAGCAATGAAGTCAACAGAAAAATAAAATACGATTACCAATCAGCTCTTCAGTGATGTTATTTCTTCATGAGCCTTCGTAAGCTCGGCCTCGATTCGTGGGATTTCTGTTGGATCATCCGGCTGTTCTTTTTCAGCAGCTAAGAGTTTTTGGAGTTTTATTATTTTCTGCTGAAGAACATCAAGTCGCTTTTTCTTTTTTTTATCCATAAAATTGACCTACTTGGGAAAGTAACCAAATTATTCAGTCGGGCTGCTGGTGTTAGAGGATTCAACGGGTGCTTCTGAGTCGCTATCCTGACGAAAAGCAGTTCCTGCTTCTGAGTTCTGGTAACGATCTGGTTCGCTGGTGTCATTTGTTTCAGGCTCAGCACTAAGAGATACACCGAGATCGGGTATCGATAATTGATTTGGTCCCATATGAAGATTTCTAAGCCAACTCGATAACATAATTACAGCAACAGCAAGACCAAGAGTGACGCCAAGCCACCGCATCCGATCACCACGAATCCACGCCGTACCAGACCCTCTGCCAAAGAGTCCACTGGCAAGATAGAAAACACCTAATGCCAGCAAGAATTTAACACCAAAAATTGTGTGATAACTCGTTTGCTTCATCCATTGACCATCACTCCATCCCTGCGCCTTTACGGTGTTGTTGAAGAGGATGAAATTCGTTAGACCACTTATGAGGAGGAGCGTAATTCCAATGATGACCCAGGGAAGCCATCTTCGACGAATGTTTTCATGAATTTTGTCTCGACTGGTATCGTCTGTATCTGCCAAGGCAGGAATAAGAGCAAAACGTGAAAAGCAGAGCCCGCCAACAAGAATGACTGCACCAAAAATATGCATCCATCGCAACAGTAATAAAAGTGCATCCATCGAAAATTCCAAACGAAAGTTGTGATTTGTGAAGAGACATTCGTCTCGATAAATTTACGTAAATAGATCTGATAGTTTATCCAGCAAAAGACTTCGGAGTCCAACGAAGTGCTTCTTGCAGCAGGGATTTAATAATGAAATTATTTTTTAGGGAATACAACTGATATTGTCTCAAATTTTTTATTTAAAA
>MDTC01156330.1_pt1 | contig 16428 bp, 13 predicted proteins | sample 811181 | NCBI WGS metagenome assembly MDTC01 (sample SAMN05326644, study PRJNA326480) | marine metagenome | isolation source: seawater | place: Pacific Ocean: North | collected 2011
CTACCATTAGCGGAGAATTCCGTACCTCTGCCATCATCGATCCACCCAATGGCCGCATGCCTGAACGGGTAGCCGGATTTGCAGATCGCATGCGGCAGCTGCGCGCTAATATGCCAGCGCGCAACGATGGCCCCGAGGGGCGCGCCCTGGGTGAACGCTGCCTGCTGGCCTTTGGTAACAGCTCCGGCCCGGTGATGTCACCGGTGATGTACAACAGTCATATGCAAATCGTGCAGTCTCCTGGCTATGTCACCATCACCATCGAGATGGCCCATGATGCGCGGATTATCCGAATCGCCGACAACCATGAGGAATATGCTGCCGCCCAGGCGAAATGGATGGGCGACTCCATCGGTCGCTGGGACGGCGATACCCTGATCGTGGAAACCCAGCATTTCAATGGCTGGCAGAGCTATCGTGGCGCGCCAACCGAGAACCTGACTGTGATTGAAACCTTCCACCGTGAAGGACGCAACAAGATCGTGTACGGCTTTACTGTGGATGACCCCACGGTATACACCGCACAATGGTCTGGCGAATACCCTCTCACGCGCATGGACGACCCGATCTACGAGTATGCCTGCCATGAGGGTAATTACGGCATCATTGGAATCCTGGCGGGTGCGCGACGCCTGGAAGTCATGGAAGCGATTGGGATAGAGCGGGCGATCGAGCAGTAATCCTTTTCGGTCATTTTTGCGTAATCACGGGGCAGCTAAGCTTAAAGCTGCCCCGTTTGCTTTGGACCATGAAATTTTAATCTTGCTCTGTAGAATGATACCGCTCTGCAACACCCTGCCAGACACAATTTTGGAGTTTGTTTCTGCAACACGCCGTGAACGCAGCGCGGCCACTAATCATAGATTGGTGTCGTTCGGCCGCACAGGAATCTTGTGCTTCCAAGACGTTTGCCTCACCCCTATAGGCTCGGCGCCCACTCCCTTCGGGCGACGGTCACTAAAACAAACTCCAAAGCCGCGTCCTACAGTCAGGCAAACTGACTGACACTTTGTGCAAATTTCACTGAAATTGGAGTCATATCAAACATGATCACGCTTCATCATCTGGAATACTCCCAATCGTTCCGCATTCTCTGGCTATTGGAAGAATTAGGGGCTGAATACGAGCTTAAGATTTATGAGCGCGACAAGAAGACTCACCAGGCACCCAAAGAGTTGAAGGACTTGTCTCCACTCGGGTCGGCGCCGGTGATTACCGACGGGGATGTGATGCTGGCGGAGAGTAATGCGATCATAGACTACATTCTCGATCAACATCCGGAGTCGAAACTGCGGGTCGAGCTGGGACATGAAGATCGCGCGCGCTATTTGTTCTGGTTGCATGCATCACAGGGATCCATGATGTCGCTTATGCTGATGGAAGCGGTGTTTCAGATTCTGATCTCCAGAGTACCATTCTGGATGCGTCCGCTTATTAAAGCTGTGCTTGGCCAGGCTACTTCCAACTTGATTCATCCGCGCATGAAATCTTTGCTACAGATCGCCGAAGCAGACCTGGATAAAAAGGAGTGGTTTGGCGGTGATCATTTAGCGGCAGCCGACATTGCCCTTATCTATCCCATGGAATCTGCAAAAGAACGTTTTTATCTCGATGTCGACTACCCGAACTGCCTGGCTTGGCTGGAGCGGGTGCATAGCTGTGAGAGCTTCAAGGCAGCATCAGCCAAAGACGGGCGCGAATCGATCACACTGAAGGTTTGATGCAAAGTTTTTAAAAAGGGACACTTGTTACGTTGCTGAGAAAGTTTTGTTGGTCAGCTTTTCGATCAGCAAGCTTAACGAGCGATTCCGTGAAGCACCAGCAAAGAGAGAGTTAAAGTGCGTCGTGTCGCTTGGCTGTGACTTCGGCCATGATTGAAATTGCAATCTCGGCTGGCGTCTTGCTTTGAATTTGAAAGCCAATGGGTGCGTGGAGGGTATCGATCTCATCTTTGGATAGACCCAACTCCGGCAGGCGCTCGCGGCGCGCGGCCGAGGTCCGTTCAGAACCCATGGCGCCCACATAGAACGCATCAGTCTTCAGGGCTTCCATCAAGGCCATGTCATCGACACGCGGATCATGGGCAAGGGCAATGATGCCGCTATAAGGATTACTGAAACGCTCTCTTACAACATCATCTGGCAGGCGCGAAGTTTTATCCACGCCGGCTACCTCCCAGTTATCCAGATAGTTCGGGCGCGGGTCGCACAATGTTACATCGTACTCCAGTGCCAGCGCCATCTCTGCCACATATTTCGCCACATCACCGGCACCCAACAAAAGTAGTCGATACATGGGGCTGACGCTATGCGTCATGACCTCATCCTGAATCAGCGCCGCCGCCTCGCGACTCTCTGCGCTGACTGAAATAGCACCGGTTTGCAGATCGACCACTCGGCTGATGTGGATGTGATTCTCCAGCGCTGAAGTGAGTTCGGCAAACACAGTCTTGTTGGAGGCCGTGGGCTCGATAAACTCCAGCAGCACATGGAGCTGACCACCACAGGGTAGTTTCAGGCGTGCCTGCTCCTCTTCGCTCATCCCATACATCACTTTGAAGGGCTTACTGCCTTCTGCATCGTACTGGGACTTTAACTGGCCGTTGCGCAATTGTTCGAGAAAGTCTTCTTCTATGCAGCCGCCGGAGATTGAGCCCACCAGTTCGCCATCCAGGGTACAAGCCATCATGGCGCCTATTGGCCGTGGCGAGGAGCCCCAGGTCTTTAAAATGGTGCAGACCCAAACGGGTCGGTCCGACTCCAACCATTTTGATACATGGGTAACGATTTGTTGTTGGCTGCTTAACATCTTGCCTCGTATTTTAACCTAACTGCCTGGTCTCTACTGTATTTATCGCCAGGCTCTTAAGGACCTTATCACCGGTTTAGGCCTAAACTGTGCGCAGCTTCCACTTGCCACGCCAAAAAGCGATCACCCCGATCACACAGGTCAGGTTGTCAGCGGCAAACACCGCCCAGAATACCCCAACCGGCCCCCAGCCAAGCGTCAACGCCAGCACGGAGGCCAACGGGACTTGCACAATCCAGAAACAGAACACGTTGATAAAAGTCGGCGTCATGGTGTCACCCGCGCCGTTAAAGGCCTGGATCACCGCCATGCCAAAACCCCAGCCTACGTAGCCGTAGGCGAATATTTGTAGACACTGGATCGCATAGGCCAGCACATCGGCTTCGCTGGTAAAGAAGGACGCAATCTGATCATCAAACATCAGCATCAGAATAGCTGCAAATGCCATATAGGCTGCGTTGTACTGAGCGATCTTCCAGGTGGTGGTTTCGGCGCGCTCGACCAAGCCTGCCCCAAGGTTCTGCCCTACCAGGGTCGCCGTGGCGTTGCTCAAGCCCCAGGCCGGCAGGATGCTGAACATCACCACCCGCACGGCTATGGTATAGCCCGCTACTGCCCCACTACCAAAGCCGGAGACAATGGACATTAGGAATACCCAACTGGCAGTCGCCACCAGAAACTGCGCAACGCCTCCGACCGAAATGCGCACCAGAGACCAAACGATGCTCATGCGCAGCCCCATGTCTTTAACGTGCAGCTGCAGGCGCCCCTTGCCGCCGACCAGATGATAAAGCCCGTATAGCGCACCAATGGTGCGCCCAATATTGGTTGCGACGGCGGCACCGGTCACGCCGAGTTCCGGGAATGGGCCAACCCCATATATCAGACAGGGGTCCAGCACGATGTTGATGCCGTTGGCCAGCCACAGCGCCTTCATGGCTATCGTTGCATCTCCAGCACCGCGAAAAATCGCATTGATAAGAAACAGGAACACGATAGAGAAACAGGCACCAAACATCAGGCGCGTATAACCGACGCCAGTTTCGATCACGGCTTCCTCTGCCCCCATCAGCACCAAAATTTCCCGTGCGAAAACCAGGCCCAACAAGCCCACCATCACGGAAACAAAAACCCCCAGCCATATAACCTGACCCGCCGCAATCGAGGCCGCCTCAGGATCTTTTTCACCGATGCGCCTCGCCACCATGGCGGTTGCGCCCATAGAAAGACCGATAGCTATGGCATAGAGCAGCGTGATAACTGCCTCGGTGAGCCCGACAGTGGCTACAGCAGCGGTGCCGAGGCCGGATACAAAGAAGATATCGACAACGGCGAATACGGATTCCATCGCCATTTCCAGGATCATCGGAATGGCGAGCAGGATCGTCACCCGAGCAATGGAACCCTCGGTGTAATTAATTTCTGTGTCGCCGGCGATGGCTTGTTTAAACAGCTGCCAGCCGCTTTCTGATTTTTCTGTTGTCATAACAGGTTCCAATGTTTTTTGAACGTGCAAAAGCAAGACGCAACAAAGTCGCTTGTTGCGGAAGCGAGGAGCGAAGCCGGTCTGTCATTACAGATCAAACGAGATGTCGTGCAAGGTGCCAGCTTAAACTAGATTGTGACTAGTTTATGAAATGAGACTGGAAATAACTTAATGCATGGCGCGAAAATCGCTGAGTGTCAGACCACTACGCCGGAAAGATCGAACTGCTTTATTGGATAAATCTCCTGCTGTGATCAGCCCGTCGAATTATAGATTCCTATTGTCGACGGGCACCAGCGATTGCTGATAAAAAGTATGGTGAGAGGTGATATCAGTCACCTCCCATCGCGCCCAATCCAGAGGGAGGATGTAAACCCTAGTTTCCGGATGGTATCCGAGTGCTCAGGCGCGGTTTAATACGATTTCGAATCCAGGGGTCATCAGTGAATTGACGCGCCTGCTGCGCCGCATCGCTCTGGTCTGTGAGTCGATCGTGCATATCTGCAGCCAGGCTGCCCTGGTTGGCATTGTGGGAAATGCCCGCTTCAACCTCCTGCAGCAGGTAAGCACTAAGATCTTCAGGTATAGCAATACTATCCAGCCGCGCCGCCAGCGACGGGGCATTGCTGGACACTACCGGCAGACTGCGTTGCGCCCTGGTTACTTCCCGAGTGGGGTTAAATCGCTGGTAGGTCTGACTGGTGATGGCATTCTGAGAACTAAAGCGGCTCACGCTGCTACCTGCGCTGATTTCAGCCCTGTCATCACAGGTTATCAGCTCTGATTCCTGCTGCTGAGGAGTGCAATCATAGGTCCATAGCCGCGAAGTACGCCGTGCCTCAACGGCGCGAATGGACTGGACCAGATCTTCCGAACTGGGTAGGACTATCTGCGGGATATTAACTCGTGGTTGCACCGGCAGGGGCAGGGGCAGGGGCAGCGGCGTGTCGACGATCTGTTCCGGCCTGGGTTCAGCAATGGGTGGCGACTCACCGACTTCCGCTGGCGCTTGCGGCTCTGCCTGTGCTCGCAAGTCCTCTGCAACCGGGGTTTCCTCTGGCGTTAGCAACGGATTACTCGGTACCAGGCGGATACTCACGTTATGGGGCAGACTAACGGGATCTGCACCAATACGGACATTCAGAAAGAAACTCAGGATAAGGACATGCATCAGCAGGCTCGCAGCAACTGCGAAAAGCAGCCCGCGCCCTTCCCTCGAGCTAAAAAGCTCGGGCATGTGATGCAGGTGTTGCAAGCTTGACCCCGGAATCGACTGGATTGCCAAATGACCGCGCCGCGCTGCCATCCTATACTGTCTGACAGTTGCAGTGTGCCCGAGTTCTCGGGCCTAGCCTAGCGAAAGTCCAGGCCGGGGGCGGCCTGGGAGGATTCCAGGTTCAGCAGAAAGGATTTGGTTTCAAGCCCACCGCCGAAGCCAGTGAGCTTGCCGTTGCTGCCTATCACGCGATGGCAGGGAATGATTACCGGGATTGGATTCAGGCCATTGGCTGCCCCTACCGCACGAGATGCCTTGGGTCGGCCAACATGGCGGGCTAACTCACCATAACTCCAGGTCTCGCCAAAGGGTATCTGCTGCAGGCCTTGCCAGACCTGGCACTGAAAATCCGTGCCGGCTGGCGCCAGCGGCAGGTCAAATTCCTGGCGTTTGCCGGCAAAGTATTCATCTAGTTGCTTAAGGACCTCCTTAAAGGGCCTTTTGCTCTCCACCCAATTTTGATCATGCCGCCGCTTCATTGAACAGGAGGGAAACCCCAGCAGCTGCAGCGCCTGCTCGTCACCGGCTAGCAATAACTTGCCGATCGGGGTGTCGTGATAATGATAAAAAGTTGTCATTAGCCTGCTCTCTTTATAGATTCTTTTGCATATTATATTTAATGCTAAATTAGATTAATTTTAATTCATATTATCCTGTTTTATATGAATTTATTTATTTTTTCTTGAGATAACCATAATATCGCCAAAGCAGGATCACGCAGTAAGCCCGCCAGGGCTGCCAGAGTTCTGCCCGCTCACGCAGTTGTTTCGGGGTCAAGGTTTCTCCCGGCGCCGTCGCGGCTCGACGCAGAATCAGGTCTGAGTGGGGAAACGCATTGGGGTCATTGAGCGCGCGCATGGCGATGTATTGCGCGGTCCATGCCCCTATTCCCATAGTGCTGCAAATCTTCTCAACGAAGGTCTCGGTCTCAACTCCGCAGTCCATACGCAGCTCCCCTACGGCCACCATCCTGGCCACCGCCTGAATCGCCGCAATCCGCTGACCGACTATGCCCATGCCACTCAAATCAGCATCCATCAGCTCTGCCGGCTCCGGGAAGGTGTAGGTTAGCCCCTTGAGCTCGCAGTCATAGGGCCTGCCATAGCGCTCTGCAATGCGCGCTACCAGGGTGGACGCGGCCTTCACGGTAACCTGCTGGCCAAGAATAGCCCTTACCGCCACCTCGAAACCGTTCCAGCAGCCCGGCACCCGCTGCCCCGGAAAGCGCTCAACCATAGGGCGGAGCAGTGCATCCTGGTACAGGAAAGCATCAATCTGGGCGCTGTCCGCTCGCAAATCGAACAAAGAACGGACCCGGTCGATGATATGGTAGAGATGACGGGTGTCCGGGTAGCTAATCTTGAGATGAACCTGGTGCGCCTCGGCATCGAAACAAGCGAAGAAGTGCCCTGCTTTGTCATCCAGACGGAACGTCCTGGCGTAGATGGACTCGGTAACCGCTTCAACCCCAGGAATCGCCCGATAGGCCAGGAAAGCCAGTATCGCCGGCCAGTCATAGGGCGGCCGGTAGCTCAGGGAGATCTCAATCAGGCCAGATTGTTTAGCAGTAGTATTACGTCTCTCTCTGAGCTGCTTGGGAGAACGGTTGTAAGTCTGGCGAAATACCGCGTTAAAGCGGCGCACACTACCAAAACCGCTGACAAAGCAGATCTCCGACAGGTTCATGCCGGTCTCATCGATCAGCTTCTTGGCAAAATGTAGGCGCCGAGTCTGGGCCACTTCCACTGGCGAAGCGCCCAGATGATCGTTAAATAGCCGGCTGAGCTGGCGCGGGCCCACACCCAGCTGCTCGGCAAGCTCATCCACCGAATTTTCATCCAGAAAACCCTGATCGATAAGCTGCAGGCCCCGGGAAACCTTCCAGGACGCGCCACTCCAGGCTGGCGTGCCAGGCGAAGACTCGGGCCGGCATCGCAGACAGGGCCGAAAACCAGCAGTGGCCGCGGCCGCCGCAGACTTATAGAGCTGCACGTTCTCTTTTTTCGGCACCCGCACTGGGCACACCGGCCGGCAGTAGATGCCGGTAGTCAGCACACCGACGAAGAAGCAGCCGTCAAAGCGTGGATCGCGGGTCTGACGGGCGTCTTCGAAGTCATCTGGGTTTAGGAGCATTTTTCTGCAGCCGTTCAGGTAATGGCAGTCATCATACTCCCAAATCTTGGCAAAACTGGCCGTTTTCGGACGGTATATTCTGAAAAAATTTACCCATGAGTTTTTGTCACGACGTCGGGATTTCGCTGGCCGAACCCTTCCTGCCATAGCCCGCGGGCCGTGGGCTGGTGTATATTAGCGCCCTCTTCCGTTGCACCATTAACTGCGACAACAACAGGCAAAAGCGCAGAAAAATTGCTTTAAGTATCACATTAAGAAAAATTGGAAATCTCATGAATGAAAAGGACTTACGTAAACATTCTAAAATAGTAGTTGATGGTGTTGAGCAGGCGCCGAGTCGCTCTATGCTGCGCGCGGTGGGCTTCGCGGATGGGGATTTCAAGAAACCGCAGATCGGCATCGCCTCCACCTGGAGCATGGTGACCCCCTGCAATATGCACATCAACAAGCTGGCGGAAGATGTTAACAAAGGAGCCGATGAGGCCGGTGGCAAGGGCATTATTTACAACGTGCTGACGATTTCCGACGGCATCTCCATGGGCACCGAGGGCATGAAGTATTCCCTGGTCTCCCGTGAAGTGATTGCCGACAGCGTAGAGACGGTATCCGGCTGCATGGGCCATGATGGCATCATCACCATCGGCGGCTGCGACAAGAACATGCCCGGCCTGCTGATGGGCATGGCCCGACTGAATCGCCCTTCCATCTTCATTTACGGCGGCACCATCCAGCCCGGCCCCAATCACACCAATATCATCTCGGTCTTCGAAGCCGTCGGCGGCCATGCAGCGGGTAACGTGTCAGATATCGAGCTGAAGCAGATCGAGGAAACCGCAATTCCGGGCCCCGGTTCCTGCGGCGGCATGTATACCGCCAATACCATGGCTTCGGCTATCGAAGCGATGGGCATGAGCCTGCCCAACAGCTCGGCCCAGGATGCAATCTCCCAGGAAAAAGTGGACGACTGCCTCAGCGCTGGCGAAGCCATCATGCACCTGCTGGAACACGACATTAAGCCCTCAGACATCATGACCCGGGAGGCGTTTGAGAATGCTATCAAGGTGACTATCGCCCTCGGCGGTTCCACCAATGCGGTGCTGCACCTGCTGGCCATGGCCCATACCATCGGCGTGGAGCTGGAACTGGATGACTTTACCCACCTCGGCAAGGACACGCCGATGCTGGCGGACCTCAAGCCCAGCGGCAAATACCTGATGTCTGAACTGATCAAGATCGGCGGCATCCAGCCCCTGATGAAAACCATGCTGGAGGCCGGCATGCTGGATGGTTCCTGCATGACAGTGACCGGCAAGACCCTGGCTGAGAACCTTGTGGGCGTTGCTCCCTATCCAGAAGGCCAGGACATCATTCGCCCTTTGGACCAACCTATCAAGAAAGACTCCCACTTACGCATACTCCGGGGCAACCTGGCTCCAACCGGCTCAGTGGCCAAAATCACCGGCAAGGAAGGCTTATCCTTCCACGGCAATGCCCGAGTGTTTGAGTCGGAAGAAGACTGCCTGAAAGGCATTCTGGACGGTACCGTGGTCAGAGGCGACGTGCTGGTCATCCGCTATGAAGGCCCCAAGGGCGCGCCGGGCATGCGGGAAATGCTCTCACCTACGTCCGCCATCATGGGCAAAGGCATGGGTGAGGACGTGGCTCTCATCACCGATGGCCGTTTTAGCGGCGGTTCCCATGGATTCGTGGTCGGTCACGTGACCCCGGAAGCCATCGAAGGCGGCCCCATCGCAATTGTCGAGACCGGAGACCGCATCGCCATCGATGCTGAAGCCAATACTATTAACCTTGAACTTAGCGACAAGGAAATCGCGGCACGCCTGGCGCAATGGCAGCAGCCGGAGCCCCGCTACAAGCGCGGTGTGCTGGCGAAGTTTGCCGCCAGCGTGGCCTCCGCTTCAGAGGGCGCCGTGACAGACAAATACATATAAATGTTATTTAATTCAATATATTATGATATTTATTTAATTCTTAAACTACAAATAAGATAGGCAAAAACTTAACCTTGCTCACGGTACCCTCATTCTTTAGCGGCATCGGCGAAAGCCTCTCGGGCTCCGTGCTGCAGGCCGGCGCCCTGTGGACGCTGCAAAACGTCCCGGGCTTTCCACCCGTTATCCAGACCGTGCATATTCTTGGCATCGCGGTAGTGATGGGCAGCATCGTGCTGCTCAACCTGCGCATACTGGGACTGGCGATCCCCTCCCAATCCGTCACTGAGATCACCAGCCGGGTGATGCCGTGGTTCTGGATCGCACTGGCCAGTAACGTGATTTCCGGCGCCTTCTTCGTGTTTGGGCGCCCGATGCGCTATTTCAACAACCCGGTGTTCCTTTGGAAGCTGGCTGCCCTGCTGCCTGCTGTCGCCTTGACGCTGGTGTTTCACTGGCTTAGCAGACGCCAAACGGACTACTGGCAGCTCAGCCCGGAAAGAACGTGGGTGGCCAGGGTGATGTCACTGCTTTCCATCGCGCTCATCATCGCGGTGTGCACGGCCGGGCGCTGGATTGCCTACCTGGAGTACCTGGAGTACCCATTGTGGAGTTTGGAGCCCTATTTCGATGGCTCCGAGTACAGTTTCTGGGTTGGTGTTGAAAACCTGGGCCTGTCTCAGGTCATCGCCGCTACTAACTGGTTTCCGACTCTGGAGACCATTCACGTGATCGCAGCCGCCATGGTGGTCGGCTCCATCCTCTGGGTGGACCTGCGTCTGCTTGGCCTGGCCGCAAACCGCTACCCGATCAGCACCCTCAACCGCGAGCTCACCTTCTGGACCTGGGGTGCGTTCAGCATCGCCACCTTTACTGGCCTCGGTATGTTTATCACCCGCGCCGCCGGACACCTTGATAACCCAGCGTTCCTGTCCAAGCTGGCGCTGCTGGCTCTGGCCGGGGCCAACATGGGCTTCTTCCATTTCAAGCTCTATCGCCATGTGGACCAGTGGGATACCGCCACAGCCATCCCAATCCCGGTAAAAACAGCCGGCTTCCTGTCGCTGATGCTGTGGTCAGGTGTTATGCTGGCGGGCCGCTGGATCGGCCATATCGTCTAATTCGGCACTCAATATACTGCATATCAGCCCGCGAATTTCTGCCAATTGCACCCCTCGGAGCCAGTGTTACAATAAATGGCATCTTATTCCTCGCTATATCAACGATAATAGAGGATCGCCTATGACTGCAGTAACAATAACTGTCCTACGAAAACTCCCGGGGATGGCCAAAGCCGCCGTTCTCTCCGCCGCGTTCATTCTTTGTGTTAGTCCCGCGACGGAACTGCTGAGTCCCACCTCACATGCCGAGGACGGCGGCACACTCTACAACACCGCCGTGGATATCCGCATGGGTAACCGATATTTCGAGCGCCAGTGTTCGCGCTGCCATGGATTCGATGCCAAAGGCAATGATGAGACCGGCGCGCCCGATCTCACCGGCACATTGCGCCGCGCCAGCAGTGACGCTGGCATCTTCAATATCATCCGCGAAGGCATACCCGGCACCGCCATGCTGCCGGTAGCTGCCGATGTGCCAGATCCTACGGTGTGGCAGCTAGTCGCCTATATCAACTCCCTGCGTTATGACCCGGCCTCGGTGGATTTGGCCGGCAATGCCAGCTCTGGAGCTAACCTGTTTGGCGGCAAGGGCAAGTGTTCCAACTGTCACATGGTAAACGGCCAGGGCGGCCGCCTGGGCCCAGATCTGTCCAGAGTCGGCGAGAACCAGACCCCTGAAGACTTGCTGCAGTCCATGTTGGATCCAGATGCAGAAGTGGCGCCGCGCTGGTGGACTGTCCAGGTTGCCGGTAGAGATGGCAAGGTCAGAGAAGGCTTTCGCATGAACGAGGACAGCTTCTCCCTGCGCATCATGGATGCAGACGCCAACCTGTGGGGGTTTCAAAAACGCGATATTGAATCCTATAAACGCAGTGAACAGTCCACCATGCCTGGCTATGGCCAGGCACTATCTGACGGCGAACTGGATGATCTGGTTGCCTACCTGTTTTCCCTGCGCCGCGAGGTACTGCCCCAATGAAAAAAATAACCAGCCTATTCCCTTCTGCGCTCGCTGCTGCCTTGCTAGGCGTCAGCTTTGTAGTCTCAGCACCGCTTCAGGCCCAGGAAGACCCCTTCTCCACCGTGATAACGCCCGCCTTCTCTCCCATCACCTGGGAAAGACTGGTGAACGCAGACGACGAGCCCGAGAACTGGTTGATGTACTCCGGCACTCTGGATAGCCAGCGGTACAGCCTGCTGGACCAAATCAATGTGGACAACGTCGACCAGCTGGAAATGAAGTGGGCCTACCAGATCCCGGTCATCGATCGCGCCGAAACAGTGCCGCTAGTGGTGGACGGCATCATGTTTATCACTGAGGCACCCAGCAACGTGGTGGCAGTTGATGCCCGCACCGGACGCCAATACTGGCGCTATGACCACGACATGCCAGATGACCTGCGAATCTGCTGTGGCCGCAACAACCGCGGCGTTGCCATTCTCGGTGAGACTCTGTTCATGTCGACACTTGATGCTCACTTGGTGGCCATTGATGCCCGCACCGGCAATTTGCTATGGGACAAAGAAGTCGCGCCCCATGACAGCGGCTACAGCAAGACAGCAGCACCGCTAATCGTGAAAGATAAAGTGGTTACCGGCATAGCCGGCGGTGAATTTGGTATACGTGGTTTTATTGATGCCTACGATCCAGAGACTGGTGGGCTGGAGTGGCGCACTTATGTGATACCTGGCCCCGGTGAGTTTGGTAATGACACCTGGTCGGGTGATTCATGGAAAACAGGCGGTGCAGCTACCTGGATAACAGGTTCCTACGACGAAGAATTGAACCAGATTTATTGGGGTACTGGTAACCCGGGCCCGGACTGGAACGGAGATGTACGACTGGGAGACAACCTCTATTCAGACTCTGTGGTCGCGCTTGACGGCGATACCGGAGAATTTGTGTGGCATTTCCAGTTTACTCCCCACGACGTGCATGACTATGACTCGATCCAGATACCCATCCTGGCGGATATCGAGTTTGAGGGGCGCGAGCGCAAAGTGATGATGTGGGCCAATCGCAACGGCTTCTATTACACTCTGGATCGTACTGATGGCGAATTCCTGATCGGCAAACCCTATGCTGCCCAGACTTGGGCCCAGGGACTTGATCCAGTAACCGGCCGACCTATTCGGGTGCCCGGTATGGCGCCTACCTATGAAGGCATCATGGTATCCCCTCCCATTGTCGGCGCCACCAATTGGTACTCACCTGGTTATAGCCAGGGCACCGGTCTTTTTTACGTCACCTCATTCGACGGTGAGCAAGAGTTCTTTAAACGTGACGAGGACTATGAGGAAGGCGAACGCTTCACCGGAGGCGGCGGCCGTTATACCCAGCCTATGGATGCCTACCATAGCTCAATCCGCGCCATTAACCCGGAGACCGCTGAAATCGAATGGGAATTCCCCATCATGCCCCGTTCATCTGCCGGCATCACCACTACCGCTGGCGGCATCGTTTTTACCGGCAGTGCCGACGGCTATTTTTTCGCTCTAGATGCGGAGAGCGGAGAAGAGCTGTGGAATATCTCATTGGGGCGTCGTGTGCACGCCGCACCGATGACATTTGCTGTGGAAGGTCAACAATATGTGACCATCGCCTCAGGTAATGTGGTCTATACCTTCGGCCTCAGGGGCTAGCTGTTTGCAGGGTGCTGCTTGTCTATGTATTGTTCCCTTCATCAGGGAGAACAGCCCTGCAGGCTCTCAGATGGAGATAAATAAACGTATAAAGCGCGATCTGCTTCGAATTTGGTCGACCCCGAGAGCTAGGCCTGGAAATACGGCTCGGTCAACTTCTCACTTACACGCCATAATTCCGCGGCTGCCTCATCGGTGGCGAATTCGGCGATCCGTGGTTTGCGCCGATCAAAAAAGTAATTGCCCTCCGCTCTCAGCACTTCGACATCTCCGGTGCTGGCCAGCCAATTTAAAGTATCTGCCCCCTTTTCGATGCTCCACATAAAGGGGTACATCGCCAACCCAAGCAGCCTTGCCAGGATACCACCCTTGCTCCAGATGAGCGTGCACACCGCACCTGGATGAAACGAACTGGCGATGAGCTTGTTGTCACCATAGCGCGCATGTATTTCACGGGCGATAAGCAGGTTCATCAGCTTGTTGCGGCCATAGGCTTTGAGCGTGCTGTAATCCTTTTCCAGGCCAAGATTATTAAAATCCAGTAGGCTATTCTTGTGCCCGAGCGAACTCGTAAATACGTCCCGAGCAGGATCTCCCTCATGCTCCAGCAGGCTTGGCAGGAGCTTCTTCGTCAGCAAGAATCCGCTGAGATGGTTAGTGGCAAAAGTGAGCTCGAAGCCCTCTTCCATAAGCTTGCGCCCGGCATTGGCACCACCGGCATTATTGCAGAGCACATCAATGCGTGGATAGCGTGCCAGCAGTCGATCAGCCAATGCCGAGATACTCTTCAATGAACTGAAGTCGGCGTTCTTAAGATGGATGCTCTTGCTGCCCGAGGTCTGTTGGATCTTTTGCTGCGCCGCTCTGCCCCTGGCTTCATTGCGGCAAACCAGGACTACTTCAGCCCCCTGCTCAGCGAAACTTTCAGCGGCCGCGCATCCAATGCCAGAATTGGCTCCCGTGACAACAAAGATCTTATTCTGCAGCCTACCCATTTCTTTTATTACCCTTGCGCTATTTCTTGATCAGTTTCTTTTCCAGATACTTCATTCTCGTAACGCACCAATTCCTGTCGCAGATGCGTTTGCGCTGACCCTGACTAGGTAAAGATTTCAGCCTGGGTTATAGTCGAAATCGTAAATGATGAACTCGGCTGGCCACGACAGGAAAAAATCATGATCATTGTTTTGGGCAGTGTCACGGTACGCGAGGATGCTTTGGAGCAGGCAATTACACTGAGCCGTAGCCATGTGACACGTTCCCGCAATGGATCGCGTTGCATCAGCCATGCCGTCCACATAGGCAGTGAAAACAGCAACCGCCTTGTGTTTGTCGAGCACTGGCAGTACATGACCAGCCTGGAGAAGCATTTCCAGGTTCCTGAGTCAGGAGAATTCATCCAAGCCATGGCAGAACTTGCAGTAGTGGCACCAGAGCTAAATATGTACCAGTCGGATGAAATTACCTGGCATTGACTTCAACAGCACGTGGAGGAGAACCACATGACAACGGAAGCCATCAGCATCTTCCCGGTACCAGAAATTGACAGCATCGAAGCTGACATTCGCGAGCGAATTCTCGCCGTGCAGGAAAAGGCTGGGTTCGTGCCCAATATATTCCTTGCCCTCGCCGCAAGACCTGCTGAATTCAGAGCCTTCTTCGACTACCACGACGCCTTGATGGAAGGCGAGAGCGCCCTCTCCAAGGGTGAAAAAGAAATGATAGTGGTGACAACCTCGGCCTTAAACCAGTGCCTGTACTGTGTGGTCGCTCACGGCGCGATCCTCCGTATTCGAGAAAAAAGCTCTATCATTAGCGATCAGATCGCGACAAATTATCGCAAAGCAGATATTTCAGAACGGCAGCGCGCGATGCTGGATTATGCCGTTAAGGTCTCCCGAAGCGCGTATGCGGTAAGCGAGGCTGACCATGTGCCACTGAAGGAGCACGGTTTTAAGATGCAAGATATCTGGGATATCGGCGCTATTTCGGCATTTTTCGCCATGTCAAATCGACTGGCTAATATGAGTTCTGTCCGACCAAACGAAGAGTTTCATAACATGGGGAGAGGTTAATTCTGATAATTATCCCTGATATTGACGGATTTCCAAGCCCCAGAATTGGTAGTTGAGCACGCGGCTAGCTTTAACGACAACACCCCCGGTTGTTATTTTTGAAATTAACTCTCCTTATTTCCTAAAAACAATTCCACGGTCTAAAGCCTGTAGTTGCGCTTAAAGCCATAAAGATAATAAAAAGTAGTATCGATTATTGGCGATAGAACACCCAGGCCTCCTGGCTGAGCCATTCGCCGGGGGTTTCTCATATGTGAAGCCCTGCTAAGGTACACGCCTTTCGAGTATCGTGCTGCTGGTGCGCCCCTCGGGCGCTCAAACGGGTGCTCTGGCTTGGTGTCAGTAATTTTGACACTGCCGTATTGCCTGAAGTTTTAGAGATAAAAGGTGGCTCACTGACAAACAGCATGGAGTTACCACTCTATTTTTTCCCGTACGTCAGCAAAGGGCTTGCCGAGGGTCATCGACTGCATCTTGCTGGAGGTGATGACGCCATCAGCCAAATACTGAGACTGTTGCCCAAAGCGCTGTTAGACCCGGCTCGCGAGGAATTGCTGGATTGAAGGACATAGATCGAATACATCAGGAGTGGATTACTGCCTCTGAGGAACTTGAACTCAAGGATGAAGACGGAAAGACAATAGCGACTAAAGAATCCCTTCAACATATTCCCGTTTGAAAACGAAACTGTGAGAATTACAGAACAATCTACCGATCGAATCACAAGAGACGGTGCCAAGCTCTTGCTTTTTTCAGCCAAGCGCCTTGTCAGATTGCGCCTTAAAACTCCTCAGCTAAACTTCATGTTGATAGACTTGCGCATGCGGAACCCAAGTGGCATTGTAGACTGCAAACTCGGGCATTTAGACATCCTGAATTAGCAGACCAGAAGCCTCACCAAACCCGCTCCTGCAGTATCTAATTACCCTAATCA
>MDTC01235678.1_pt1 | contig 16426 bp, 13 predicted proteins | sample 811181 | NCBI WGS metagenome assembly MDTC01 (sample SAMN05326644, study PRJNA326480) | marine metagenome | isolation source: seawater | place: Pacific Ocean: North | collected 2011
GCCGACAGCGGCATGACCCCGAGGAAGATCATGGTCGTCGCGTGCATGGTGAAGAGCTCGTTGTAGGTCTGCGCGGAGATGAGTCCGGCGTTCGGGACCGCGAGCTGGGCACGGACGATCAGTGCCTCGATTCCACCGAAGAGGAAGAACAGGAACGCGCTTGCAAGGTACATCTTGCCAATGCGCTTGTGGTCGACCGTGGTGATCCACGACCAGATTCCGGTTTCTTCTTCGTGGTGGACCTGGACGTCGGTCTCGGGAGCGACGGTGGCCATGGGGAACTCCGGAAGAGCTACTTGAGGGAATGCAGGTAGGCGACCAGCTTGTCGAGCTGATCGTCGGAGAAGTTGGGGTAGCCGTCGCCGTCCGAGTCATCGGACAGGCCCGCCACGACCGGCACGTTCATGCCGTCGTTGGCGCCCTTGGGACCACGGCTGATGTTGGTCCGCATGGTCGCGCCCGGCTTGATGCCGTCGGGGTTGCTGATCCAGGCCTTCAGGTTCTCGGGGGTGTTCTCGACGATGCCAGCGCCGATCCGGGCCCGCTCGCCGAAGTTGGTGAGGTTGGGGCCGAGGATGCCGCGGGCGCGGTCGTTGCCGGTGACCGCGTGGCAGCCGCCACAGCCGAGCTCGCCGAACAGCTCCTTGCCGGCCTTCGCCTGGGCGTCCGAGGCCTCCTTGGGGGCCTGCATGCCGTCGACCCAGGCGCGGAAGTCCTTCTCGGTATCGACGAAGACGTCGAACTTCATCTGGGCGTGGCTCTCACCGCAGAACTCGACGCACTCACCCATGAAGTGGAGCGGCTCGCCGTCCTTGGGCTGCATGGAGGTGCAGTCCTGGCCCTCGACGCCGCCCTCGACCGTCGCGCAGTCGGGGAGCATGGTGAACCACAGGCGGTTGGTGCGGCCGGGGACCGCGTCCCGCTTGCCGCCCAGGCGCGGAACCCAGAAGGAGTGGATGACCGAGTCCGAGGTGATCAGGAAGGAGGCCGACTTGTTCGCCGGGATGTGGATCTGGTTCGCGGTGACCAGCTCCTCCTTGATCATGTCGCCGTCGGGCACGTAGCGGAACTCCCACCACCAGCGCTTGCCGATGACCTTGACCTCGACCTTGTCGTCGGGGGCGGCATCGCCGAGCACGAAGATGGTGCGGACGGTCGGCACGAGGATCAGGATGACGATGACCACGGGGGCCAGCGTCCAGCCGATCTCGAGGGCCGGGTTGCCGTGGATCTGCTTCGGCTGCTCCGTCTGGCCCTTGTCCCGGAAGGCGACGAGCACATAGGCGTACATCGCACCGACGACGAGGGCGATGCCGATGGTCCACCAGGTGATGGTCCCGTAGACCGACTGGATGGACACCCCCATGTCGGTGATCGGGTCCACCGTGGTCATGGGGTTGGTCTCGGCCGGGAAGAGATCAGAACCGCAGGCAGTGAGGCCGAACAGGCTGATCATGGCGAGGGTGGTGAGGTGCTTGCGGACGTTCACGACCGGACTCCCTGTGCAACCTGACCCAGCTGGCCGGCTGCGAGTGCCTTCGGGGTGAATGGAATGGCGCCACCGTGTACCGAAACGCGTGCGCGCAGCAAGACTGTGCAGAGTCCCACACCCACGGGATCAGCGGATCCAAGGCGGGCATGCGACATTCCGACATGCTGCAATACGTCGTTGCACAACCCGATGCGGGCGACGCCCCCCGAGAATCGGAGGGTGCGCCCTGCGGGATGTGCGCGGACTTGGCCGGGTACGGTCACCATGGCAGGAGCAGGTCCACCATCATGAAGAGGTAGAGCAGGAACAGGTAGGCGATGGACACGGCGAACACGCGCCGGTCCGCAGACGGGTGGCGGGTCCGCATGGAGACGATGACGCTCCAGAGGAACCAGCCGCCGAGGCCGAGAGCCGCGACGCCGTAGACGATGCCCAGGTCTCCGAGGAGCACCGGCACCGCCGTCGCCGCGAGGGTGAGCAGGGTGTACACCAGGGAGCGCCAGCGGGTGGGCTGGTCGCCGACCACGTTGGGCATCATCGGGAAGCCGGCGTTGGCGTACTCGGCCTTGCGGTAGATGGCGATGGCCCAGAAGTGCGGCGGGGTCCACAGGAACACGATCGCAAACAGGATCCAGGCCTGGATGGACAGCGTGCCGTCGAGCGCTGCGCTGGCGATCAGCGGGGCCGTGGCGCCGGCCGCACCGCCGATGACGATGTTCTGCGGGGTGCGCGGCTTGAGCCACAGGGTGTAGACGCCCACGTAGAAGACGATGGTGCCGAGTGCGACCAGGGCCGCGAGCCAGCCGCCGATCCAGGCGAGGATCACGGCGCTGACGAAGGTGAGCACCAGGCCGTAGCCGAGCACGGCACCCGGGACGACGGACGCGGCCGGCAGGGGGCGCTTGCGGGTCCGGGCCATCCGCGCGTCGGTCTCACGCTCGACGTAGGCGTTCAACGCCGAGGATGCGCCACCGGCCAGGGCGGTGCCCACGAGGATCCAGAAGGCCTCCCACGGGGAGGGCCAGACCTCGCGACCCAGCGCCAGGATGGGCAGGCCGGTGAACAGCACCAGCGCGATGACCCGTGGCCGGGTGACGTCCAGGTACAGCCGTGCGCGCTCGCCCCAGGTCGGGCTGGTCGAGACGATGGCGGTATCGGGCACCTGGCTCACGAAGCCTCCGCGGCGAGGGGTTCGGTGGGACTCCGATCGGCGACAGTCGCGGCGCCCCTGAGTGGCGCCCGCCACGTCTGCACGACCAGCCACGTGGTGGCGAGCACGGTAGCAGCTGCGCCCGCGCTGTGGGCAGCCGTCACGATCCCCGGCATCTGCCACCACACATTGAGCACGCCCAGCGTGGCCTGGCCGAGCACGACAGCGAGCACGACCAGCGAGGCGAGGCCGGCAGGACCCCGACCGCGGTGCACGGCGGCGGCCACCGCGGCGAGCGCCAGCACGGTGTAGGCGCCGACCCGGTGCACGAGCTGCAGGCCGACCGCACCCTGCCAGGTGGGGAACCAGGCGCTGCCGCCGCAGTTGGGCCAGGCCGGCCCACAGGCGAGGCCCGCGTGGCTGGACGCGACCAGTCCGCCCAGGGCGAGCTGGGTCATGACGCTGATCCCCAGCACGACGACCACGGTGCGCTCGAGCAACCCGGTCGGCTCCTGGGACGGGTCGCGCTTGCGCCACAGGGTGAGCGCGGCGACCAGCAGCAGCAGGCAGAACGTGTTGCCCGCCAGCAGGTGGCTCGTGACCGTCCACTCGGCGAGGAGCTTCAGGACGGTGAGCCCGCCCAGCACGATCTGCACGGCCAGCACGACCGCGGAGATGCCCCAGAGCGGGCCGTGGGTCCGGCGCAGCTCGCGGTCCGAGAGCACGAGCCCGCCGAGCCCCAGGAAGGCCAGGCTGACGATGCCGGCCAGGGCACGGTGGCCCCACTCCAGGAAGATGTCGAGGTTCATGGAGTCGGGCACGACCTTGCCGAAGCACATCGGCCAGTCCGGGCACGCGAGCCCTGCCTCGTTGATCCGCACCGTGGACCCGAACACCAGCAGGGCGTACGTCACCACCACCAGCGCGGTGGCGGTCCACCGTGCGGCCTGTTGACGCGTGCTGGTCGGTTTCGTCGTCAGGAGCGCCTCGAATCGAAGTTCGCGGTGTATGCCACACCCTCGACGCCTTCAAAGTGCGTCCTCACACACTCCGCGCCCGTCCGTCGGATCCATCGGTCCGGACGGCATCGACTGACGCAGCAACCTGTCGTTGCGCCATCTGTTCGCGAACGATCCCGCGCCGGGGTCAGCCCTCTTCGGGCCCGCGATCCACGGTGTGCTCACCGGGAAGCGGCGGCTCGCGCTCGCACACGAAGTTCGCGTACAGGACCCGGTAGAAGAACTGGTCCGTCGGCAGGCCGTCCTCGGGGCTGTCGGGGTCCTTCGCGTCGGGGTTCGCGTCCGTCGGGAAGCCGAAGCACCAGTCCCCGCCGATGGGCTTCACGAGCGCCATGTGCAAGCCGGGGTTGCTGGCGACCGCCTCGGGGAGGGGATGCACGTCGTTGCAGAAGCCGACCTCGGTGACCTGCAGGCCAGCGCCGGCCTCCTTGCCGACCCAGCGCCACGACGAGCCGTCGGGGACGAGGCCGATGAACGCGGCGTAGCCCTGGTCACCGACGATGCCGTCGAGCACGTCCGTGACCTCGGCCAGCTCGGTCAGGTTGTCGAAGGTGGCGAGCTCTCCGCCCCAGCCGTTCGCGCCACAGGCAGCCTCGGCGCCGGTCGCCGAGACCAGCTCGGTGACATCCGGATCGGTCTGGCCGACGTGGCCGTAGTCGAGCGTGGGCATGACCGCGGCGAACTCCGAGCCCGCCGCCTGGAAGGCGTGGGTGGACGCGCCGCCGAGCACCAGCTCATCGGGGCAGATGGCCGCGACCCGACCGGTGACGTCCGCCGCCGCGTCGAGCTCGGCGTCGCTGCTGGCGTCCTCGCCGTCGTCGCAGTCGAGGTCGTTGCGCGCGGTGAGCAGCACGCCGTCGGTGGTGTCCGCGGTGCAGAGGAGCTCGGCGTTGCCGCCGGGGCGTCCCCAGCCGTCGCCGTCCTGGTCCTCGTAGAACCACTGGCGATCGCAGTCCTCGGGCAGCTCCACCTTGGAGCGGTAGTCCGAGTTGCACGCGCCCAGCGCGCTCAGCGCCACCAGGAGCACGGGGATGTTTCCGGCAAGGAGTGCGTTGCGCACAGGTCCTCCGTCACGGGATCGGGCGAGAGTGTACGACAGGTGGTGCCGTCTGCAACCCTGAACGCGCGTCCACACGGGACGTGGACGATTTGGTGACGCCCTCACTCCCGCCGGGCTGCTACGTTGGCGCCCCCGAGAAGGAGCCCGCGAATGCTGCCACTGCTGACCGCTCTGGTCCTCGGTCCTACCTCCGCTTCGGCGCAGGAGGACCCCGAGATCCCGTTCGAGAAGTACGAGCTCGACAACGGCCTCGACGTGATCCTGGCCCAGGACACCTCGACCCCCATCGTCTATGTGAGCGTCTGGTACCACGTGGGCAGCAAGGACGAGACCGAGGGACTCACCGGCTTCGCCCACCTCTTCGAGCACCTGATGTTCCAGGGTTCGCTGTCGGTGGAGGGCGAGTACTTCGAGCCCCTCCAGAAGGTCGGCGCGTCCATCAACGGCACCACGTCCTTCGATCGCACCAACTACTTCGAGGGCGTTCCCGCCCGGCACCTGCCGCTCGCGCTCTTCATGGAGAGCGACCGCATGGGCTCGCTCCTGCCGGCGCTGGACCAGGCCAAGCTCGACGAGCAGCGCGACGTCGTCAAGAACGAGCGGCGCCAGCGCTACGAGAACCCGCCCTACGGCGAGGCCTACAAGGACATGATGGCGGCCCTGTACCCTGAGGGCCACCCCTACCATCACGTGCCGATCGGCTCCCACGAGGACCTGACCGCCGCCTCGCTCGACGACGTGAAGACGTTCTTCTCGACCTGGTACGTGCCCAACAACGCGAGCCTGGTCATCTCCGGTGACTTCGACCCCATGGTCGCGAAGCGCCTGGTGAAGGAGAACTTCGGCGGCATCCCGCGGGGCCCGGACCCGGTGCGCCGGGAGGTGCAGACCGCGAGCCTCTCCGCGGACAAGGTCATCCGCCAGTACGACGAGGTGCCCGAGCAGCGCGTCTGGATGGCCTGGCACAGCCCCAGCTTCTACGCTCCGGGTGACGCGGACCTGGACATCCTCTCCTCGCTCCTGTCCGACGGCAAGGAGTCCCGCCTCTACCAGCGGCTGGTCAAGGAGAAGAAGCTGGCTCGCAGCATCAACGCGTCCCAGCAGTCCGGCCTGTACGGCAGCCGCTACGTCATCCAGGCCAGCGCCGCCCCCGGCCACAGCACGGACGAAGTCGTCGCCGAGGTGATGGCCGTGCTCGAGGAGCTGCAGGCCGACGCCGCGCCCACGACGGCCGAGGTCGAGTCCGCCCGCGCCGGCTTCGAACGCCACTTCTTCGAGAACCTGCAGACCATCCAGGGCAAGGGCGAGACCCTGCAGTCCTACAACATGTTCCAGGGAGATCCCGGGTACATGAAGAACGACCTGGCTCGCTACCGGGCGGTGAGTCCGGACACGGTGAAGACGTGGGCGGGCAAGGTCCTGTCCACGCCCCACGTGGAGCTGCACATCTGGCCCGAAGCCGACAAGCCCGAGGGAGGTGAGTGATGCGCGCAATCGTCCCCTTGACCCTCCTGCTCGCCGCCTGCCCCAAGCCCGCCGAGGTCGACCCCCTCGCCGACGTGCAGGTGCACGACCCCGCGGTGAAGCGCGACTTCCCCGAGCCCCTGCCCGAGACGCCGTTCGAGGCGCCCAAGGTGGAGACCCGGAAGCTGTCCAACGGGATGCAGGTCGTCATCGCCTCCAACAACGAGGTCCCGCTGGTCCGCGTGGAGATGGCGTTCAAGGTGGCCGGGTTCGCCGACGAGGTACCCGGCACCGCCCGCGTCACCTTCGACATGCTCAACGAGGGCGCCGGCGACCTGTCCGCCGAGCAGATCTCGGGCAAGCTCAAGGCGATGGCGTCGACCCTGTCCACCCGCGCCGGCGTCACCAGCGGCTCGGTCCAGATCTCGACCCTCAAGCGCAACCTGGCCGCCACCCTGGACCTCATGGAGACCGTCGTCGAAGAACCGACGTTCCCCGCCGAGGAGTGGGAGCTGCGCAAGGTGCAGTACATCGCCGGCGTCAAGCAGGCCAAGGCCGACCCCAACAGCATCGCCAGCCGGGTCCGCAGCCACGTCATCTACGGCGACGCCTACGGCGGCGAGGTGGAGCAGGAGGCCCACTTCGAGGCCATGTCGCCCGACACCATGAAGACCTGGTGGAAGACCTACGCCGGGCCCGAGAACGCGATCCTGCTGGTCGGCGGCGACGTCACCGCCGACGAGATCGTGCCCATGCTGGAGGAGCGCTTCGGCAGCTGGAAGCCAGAGGGCATCCAGTCGCCCGAGGCCGCGCCCGAGCCGAAGTGGCCCGACGCCTCCACCCTGTACCTGGTGGACAAGCCCGGCGCGGCCCAGAGCGTCGTGTCCGTGGTCAACGAGGTCGGCACCCGGACCGATCCCGACTGGTTCCAGTGGGACATGGGCATGGACGTGCTCGGTGGCCTGTTCGTGTCGCGCATGAACATGAACCTGCGCGAGGACAAGGCCTACACCTACGGCGCCCGCTGCCGTACCTCCGCGCTCGATGGACCGGGCATCGCCGTGTGCAGCGCCTCGGTCAAGACGGCGGTCACTGGCCCATCGCTCGTCGAGATCCGCAAGGAACTCACCGAGATCCGCGGCGAACGCCCGATCACGGACGACGAGATCGCCTACATGAAGAGCACGACGGTCAACGGCTACCCGAGGCGCTTCGAGACCCCGAGCACCATGCTCGGCGAGCAGGAGGCGATCTGGCGCTACGGCCTGCCCGCCGACTGGCCCGCCACCTACCTTGACAACGTCACCGCCGTCACCCGCGATCAGGCCCAGGCCGCGTTCGAGAAGCACTGGGATCCGAACGCCGAGGTCTGGATCGTGGTCGGCGACAAGTCCGTCATCGGCGACGACCTCGAGGCCTTCGGGCTGCCCGTGGTCGAGCTCGATGTCGACGGCAACCCCATCGGAGAGTGAGATGAGCATCCGCGCTGACTACGTCTGGTTCGACGGCAAGCTGGTGCCGTTCGACGAGGCCAACGTGCACGTCCTCGCCCACAGCCTGCACTACGGCCTGGGCGTGTTCGAGGGCATCCGCGCCTACCAACAACCCGACGGCAAGGCCGGCGTGTGGCACCTCGATCGCCACCTGCGCCGCTTTGTCGACTCCATGCGCATGATGGCGACCAAGCTCCCCTACACCCAGGAGGAGCTGCACGAGGCCTGCCTCGACACCCTGCAGGCCAACGGCCACACCGAGGCCTACCTGCGTCCGCTGTCCTTCCTGGGCATGGGCCAGATGGGGCTGGGCGCTCGGGGCAACCCGGTGCACACGATCATCGCCACCTGGAAGTGGGGGGCGTACCTGGGTGATGACGGACTGAACAACGGCGTCCGCCTCCAGACCAGCACCTTCACCCGCCACCACCCCAACGCCGCCATGCAGCGCGCCAAGGTGGTCGGCCACTACGTCAACAGCATCCTCGCCCGCTACGAAGCCAACGACAACGGCTACGACGAGGCCCTGATGCTCGACCAGAACGGCTTCGTCGCCGAGGGCACGGGCGAGAACATCTTCGTCGTGCGCGACGGCGTCGTCTCGACCCCGCCGGTCACCAACATCCTGCCGGGCATCACCCGCTTGTCGGTCATGGAGATCCTGGCCCACGAGGGGATCGAGGTGAAGGAGCAGTTCTTCGGTCGCGATGCGCTGTACGCCGCCGACGAGGCCTTCATGTGCGGCAGCGCGGCGGAGGTGACCCCGATCCGCGAGCTGGACCGCCGCACGGTCGGCGCGGGCAAGCCGGGTCCGATCACCAAGCGCGTGCAGGAGATCTACCTGGCTGCCGTCCGCGGCAAGGTCGAGTGGATGTCGGGACACATCACGAAGGGCAGGTAGGGAGCCCGCTCCCGGCCTGTCCGCTCGGGATCTCCGCCGGATTTTCTGGGAATTTCTTACGTTCTCGCACCAAGCGGCGGCTCCTCGGTTACACCCCGGCCGCCGCCTCCTGCGGTGAACTCCCGCCACGCCCCCGGCCACGTGAGGCCCGGTGTGGAGAAGGGCCTGCCGGCGGATTCGCTGCCGGGCGCCCTCCGGGAGCACGGGACCGTCATTCGGGTCCCACACGGAAAGAGTACATGTCCAAGAAGCTGTTCGTCGGTGGCCTTAGCTGGAACACCACCGACCACGAGCTCGGCAGCGCCTTCGAGCGTCATGGCGAGATCACCGAAGCCAAGGTCATCACCGACCGCGACACGGGCCGCAGCCGCGGCTTCGGCTTCGTCACCTTCGCCAACGACGGCGACGCCGACGAGGCCATCAGCACCCTCGACGGCTCCATGCTCGACGGTCGCACCATCCGGGTCAACGAGGCCCAGGACAAGCCCCGCGGCGGCGGCGGCGGTGGTCGCGGCGGCTTCGGCGGCGGCGGCGGTCGTGGTGGCTACGGTGGCGGCGGCGGTCGTGGTGGCTACGGCGGCGACCGCGGTGGCGATCGCTGGTAGTCCTTCGGCCGGTTCATCCGGTCCGAACAACACAACGCCTCGGTCTTCGGACCGGGGCGTTCGTGTCTGTGCCCCCGGCCACGCGGCGCGCCCAACACCCCCCGACCCGGTGTGACGGCCCGTGACTTTCCGCAGGGCCCGCTGGTGATTCACTCAGTGCACGTTCCGCCTGCTCGCGGCGCGTGTCCGAGCAGGCGTCATGCTGCTGCTGGAGGACACCTTGCGCCGGACCACCTTTGCTCTCGGCACCGCGGCCACCATAGCACTCGCCGCGGGGGCCGCCGCCCTGCCCGCCATCGCCGGACACGACCTCGTCCCGGTCGAGCCCACCGCCCTGCAGGCCCCCGATCCAGCCGGGGCGACCGAGGCCCTGCAGACCCCCACCCCGTCCACGTACGACCCGAGCCGCTCGCTGGCGCCGCTGGTCAAGGCGGTCTCCCCCGCCGTCGTCTCCATCGAGGTCGAGGGCACCCGTCAGGCCCAGCCGGTGCCGCCCATGCTGCGTGAGTTCCTCGGCGACGAGCTCCGCGGGCCCCAGCCCATGAAGGGCGAGGGATCGGGCTTCGTGATCAGCGCCGACGGCCTGGTCCTCACCAACCACCACGTCATCGACCACGCCGACAGCATCGTCGTGCGCTTTCCCGACGGCACCCGGGTGGAGGCGACCGTGCTGGGCAGCGACGCCGACAACGACGTCGCCCTGCTGCGCCTGCCTGCGGAGCGCTCCTGGCAGCACGTCGAGCTCGGCAACTCCGACGCCGTCGAGGTGGGCGACTGGGTGGTCGCGGTCGGCAACCCGCTCGGCCTCGGGACGTCCGTCACCACCGGGATCATCAGCGGCAAGGGTCGCAACCTGGGCGACAACCCCTTCCACGCGTTTCTCCAGACCGACGCCGCGATCAACCGCGGCAACTCCGGCGGCCCGCTCTTCACCCTCGACGGCCGTGTCGTGGGCATGAACACCGCGATCATCCAGTACGCCAACACCGTCGGCTTCGCCGTGCCCAGCCGGACCCTGCGCCGCATCGTCGACGATCTGCTGGACGATGGCCAGGTCCAGCGCGGCTTCGTCGGCATCGGCCTGCAGCCCGTGGACGCCGACCTGGCCATGGCGATCGGCCTCGATCGCCCCACTGGCGCCATGATCACCCAGGTGCAGCCCGGCATGCCCGGAGAGAAGGCCGGCCTGCTCGCCGGTGACGTCGTGACCGCGATCGACGGCGCGCCGATCGCCGACGTGGGCGCCACCATCCGCACCATCGGAGAGCACCGCCCTGGCGACACCATCCGCCTGCAGATCCGCCGCGACGGCAAGGACCGGACGGTCAAGCTCACCCTCGCCGAGCGCGAGGACACCCGGGTGTCCGACGTGACGCCTGGCACGCCGCGAACGCCTCCCGCGGTCGACCAGCTCGATCGGCTCGGCGTGCGGGTCCAGCCTGGCAGCGCCGTCGGCACCGCAGAGGGCGGCGTGCGCGTGCTGCGAGTCGACGCCCAGGGCCCCTCCGCGGGCAAGCTCCAGCCAGGCGACCGCATCGTCGCCGCCAACAAGGTCGACGTCAGCTCCCCCGCCGAGCTCGCCGAGGTGATCCAGGCCAGCGGCAAGCTGGTCGTGCTCGACGTTCGCCGGGGTGACCAGCGCGTCTTCGTCGCAGTTCCCCTGGGGTGATCCCTACCCGCAGCTCGCTTCGGCGTCGCGGACCGGGTCCAACCGGGGCACGTTGGCGCCGGAGGTGAGCATGCGCTCCGTGCTGCGCTGGGGACGGTCCGCCTACGAGACCGACGTGGACATGGCCCGAGAGGAGTCCGTCGCCCGATCCCTCGGCCTGGCGTGGGCCCTGCGTCCCCGGGTGGACCTCATGCCCACCGAGCGCGCGAACGCCCTGGTCGTGACCAGCAAGGTCTCGGTGACCGGCGACGTGCTCGACGTGGTGAAGCCCTCCATCGTGATCACCACCACGTCCGGCTACGAGCACATGGACCTCGACGCGCACCGGGCCCGCGGGATCCCCGCCCTGCGCTGTCCCCTCGCCCGCCGCGACGCGGTCGTCGAACACGCGATCGAGGCGTTGATCCGGCTCTTGCGGCGACTCCCCGAGCAGGAGGCGCCCGCCGAGGAGGGCCACTGGGCCCGCGGCGACCTGCCCCGCCTGGCCCCGCGCGGCATCGCCCGCAGCACCATTGGCGTGGTGGGGCTGGGCGTGATCGGCTCCAAGGTCGCGAGCCTGCTGACGGCGATGGGCGCGCGGGTGATCGGCATCGACCCCTACGTCGACCAGCCCGGCATCGAGCAGATGAGCCTGCGCGAGGCCCTGCCCCTGCTGGACGCGCTCACGGTGCATGCGTCGGTGCCCGACACCGCCCGCGGCCTGATCGGCGCGGAGGAGCTCGAGGCGCTGCCCCGGGGGGCCGTGGTCGTGAACACCGCCCGCGGGGACCTGCTGGACCCGGTCGCGGCGGCCGAGCTGGTCCAGGACGGACGCCTCCGCGGACTGGCGGTCGACGTGTTTCCCAAGGAGCCCTGGCCCCACCTGCAGGCGTACGCATCGCCCAACATCCTGCTGACCCCCCACGCCAGCGGCTATACCCACGACCTCGGCGAGCGCGTGGCCGCCGACGTGAAGGCCGCCCTGACCGCGTGGGTGAAGCGCGAGGAGCTCCCCTGGCGCGTCGCCTGACCCGCGTCGGGTTCCAGGCCGCTCGTCAGTTGCCCAGGTAGGTGTAGCCGTCCAGGCCGTCTCGGTAGAAGGCCAGGATCGAAGCGGCATCCTTGCGCTCGATCTGCCCCTTGCGGATGGCCTTCTCGGTCGCGCGGCGCATCCGGTGCACCAGGTCCTTGCGGGTGTACTGCACGTACCCGGTGACCTCCTCGACCGTGTCGCCCTCGACGACGAGATCGAAGCGGAGCTCGCCGTCCTCGTCGACGGTGACGTGCACCGCGTGGGTGTCTCCGAACAGGTTGTGCATGTCGCCCAGGATCTCCTGGTACGCGCCGACCAGGGCCAGCGCGAGCACGTAGCGCTCGCCGTCGCGCAGGTCGTGGAGCTCCAGCACCTGCTTGACGTCCCGGCGGTCGACGAACCGGGAGATCTTGCCGTCGGAGTCGCAGGTCAGGTCGGCGATGATGCCGCGGCGACGGGGCTCCTCCTCCAGGCGATGCACCGGCACGCACGGGAAGAGCTGGTCGATGGCCCACGCGTCCGGCGCCGACTGGAACACGCTGAAGTTCGCGTAGTAGGTGTCGGCGAGGCTGGGCTCGAGGCCGTCGAGATCGTCGGGCACGTAGCTCTGCTTCTTCATCACGTGGCGGATCCGCCCGCAGCTCTGCCAGTACAGCCGGTCGATCCGAGCCAGCTGGGTCAGGGAGAGCACGCCCAGCTGGAAGCCGGACTTGGCGCGGGTGCGCACGTCCACGGCGTCGTGCCACGCCTCCTGGTAGGTGCGCGGGTTGATGTTGTCGTAGACCTCGCGCAGCTCCTTGAGCAGGTCGGTGTCGTCCTCCTGCTCGGGCTCGGGCGGGCCATCGGACGGCATCGACTCCATGCCCAGGATGTCGAACAGGAGCACCGAGCCGTAAGCCACCGTCGAACGCCCGTTCTCGGTCACAATGTCCGGGTGCTTCACCCCGGCCCGGTTGCAGGCCTCGGCGATCTGCGCGACCACGTCTGCGGCGTACTCGGCCTCGGAGTAGTTGCGCGACGCCTCGAAGGCGGTCTGGCTGCCGTCGTAGTCGACGCCCACGCCGCCGCCGACGTCCATGAGCCCCATGGGCGCGCCGAGGGCCACGAGCTCCGTGTAGAGGCGGCTGGCCTCGCGAAGGGCCCGCTTGAACGTCTGGATGGAGACGACCTGGCTGCCGATGTGGAAGTGCAGCAGCTGCAGGCAGTCGAGGTAGCCGGCGTCGCGGAGCAGCTCGACCAGCTGCACGATGCCCAGTGCGGTGAGGCCGAACTTGGCGCGGTCACCGGCGGACAGCTGCCACTTGCCCTTGCCCGGGTTCGACAGCTTGGCGCGCACGCCGAGCACCGGGCGGATGCCCGTCTTGTGCGCGACCTCGAGGATGGCATCCACCTCGGCGAGCTTCTCGATGACGATCACCGTCTGCCGGCCCAGCTGGCGCGCGCGGAGCGCGGTCTCGATGTAGCGGCGGTCCTTGTACCCGTTGCAGATCAGGAGCCCCTCGGGATCGTCGAGCAGGGCCATGGCGACCAGGAGCTCCGGCTTGGAGCCCGCCTCGAGACCCACATGGTGCTTGCGACCGACCCGCAGGATGTCCTCGACCAGCTGGCGCTGCTGGTTGACCTTGATCGGGTACACGCCGCGATAGCGACCGGTGAAGCCGTATTCTTCGATCGCTGCATCGAAGCACTGCCACATCAGCCCGACGCGGCGCTCGGCCACCTGGGACATGCGCACCAGCACCGGCAGATCGATTCCGCGCTCCTGCAGCTCGTCGACCAGCTCGTGCAGGTTGATGTCACCGCCGCCCTCGCCCTGAGGAGTCGCGAGCAGGTGTCCCTGCTGGTCCACCCGGAACAGACCCTTGCCCCAGTAGGGGATCCCGTACAGCTCTGCGCTGTCCTGCACGGTCCAGCTCATCATGCGTCTCCGCTGCCGTCAGACGGGACGGCTCCCTGCGAGTGGAGTGCCCAGCCGGCGAGCTTGTACAGCAAGCGCGCGCCGACGATGGCGTCGATGGGGCCGGTGCCGACCTCACAGAGGTCGAAGCCGACGACGGTCCGGCCGGACTGGCCGAGGATCCGGAGCAGCACGAGGGTCTCGCGCCAGGAGAGCCCGCCGGGCACGGGGGTGCCGGTGCCGGGGCACAGCGACGGGTCGAGCCCGTCCACGTCGAAGGTGATCCAGACCTTCTCCGGGAGGGGCGCCAGGAAGCGGCGCACCAGGGTCACCCAGGGCGTGCCCTCCGCGAGCGCGTCGCCGAGGGCGAGGTCGGTCCAGCAGTGCAGGCCCGGGTCGGTGCGGATGCGGTCGCGCTCCGCGTGGGAGACGTCGCGGATGCCGACCTGCACGATGGGTCCCACGTCGGGGATGCCGCGGACGTGGTGCAGGATCGAGGCGTGGGAGAAGGTGAAGCCCTCGTAGCCCTGCCGCAGATCCGCGTGCGCGTCCACGTGCAGGATGCCGAGCCCGGGATTCGCCGCCACTGCCGCCTGGATCGCGCCCAGAGGCACCGCGTGGTCCCCCCCGAGGATCGCCGGGATCCGACCGTCCTCCAGCCGAGCGGCGGTCCAGGCACGAACCTTGTCGTTCACCAGGATCGAAGCCCGGTTCACCTCGGCCGCCGCCGCGAGGGCCCCCGCCTCGTCCCCGAGCTCCGCCGCCCGCCGGGAGGTCTCGGCGAAGCGGGTCGCCTCGTGGTCCAGCGCGATGATCACGTCGTCCACCGGCTCCATCGCGATACCGGCCCGCCAGGGCTCACCGGTCTGCAGGTCCGCCAGGTCGAGCTGTCCCGAAGCCTCCATCACGGCTGCGGGCCCCCCCGCCGTGCCCCGCCGGTAGCTGGTCGTCGCCTCGAACGGCACTGGCAGCACCACCACCCGAGCGTCGTCGGGGGAGTGCGGCAGGCCGAACAGGCCATCGCCAGATGCGGCGGCATCGGGGTCGTAGGACATCGCAAGACCTCGGGGGGGCGGCGGCGGCTGGCGTAATGGGCCACTACCCCCGTGGCCAGTGAGGATTGCGCGGCGGAGATCAGAACCCGCCGTGCTCCTCGACGTACGCCGCCTCCCCGGCGGAGCTGGCCCGACCGAGGACCTCGTTGCGGTGGGGATAGCGGCCGAATCGGCGGATGATCGCCGTGTGCATGCGCTGGTACTTCAGGTTGTTCGCCACCAGCGACTCGGCCGGGGTACCGCGAGCGGCGACCTCCAGGGCCTCGAAGCGCTCGAGTGCCGTCGCGTGGTCGGCGAGCTGCTCGCTGTGCATGAAGGGCATGTAGACGAAGGCCCGGCGCTCGGGGGCGAGCATGCGGTCGTCCCCGCGGGCGAGGGCACGGTGAGCGAGCTCACGGGCCGAGGCGTCCTGGGCGAAGGATCGCGGGCTGCCCCGCCAGATGTTCCGGGAGACCTGGTCGAGGAGCAGGATCAGCGCCAGCGTGCCCTCGGGACTGCGCTCCCAGTCCGACAGGCCGCCGGCGGCGCCGAAGACGATCAGATCGCCGAACTGGTCACGGAGTCGGGCGTCGAACGCGGGATCCTTGGTCCACCAGCGCTGGCTCACCTCTCCGAGGTCGTCGCCCTCGGCCCCGAACCAGGTGGTGAGCAGCGCCTGGGCGCGCGGGTCGAGGTCGTGATCCGCCATGGGGCCTCCGGACAGGATCGACCTTGTAGCGCCAACTCGGGCCACCCGCGCGCGGAGGGACCAGAACGCACAGGGCCCTGACGCACGGCGCATCCACGCACGCTATGTTCCCGCTCCTGCCCGGAGCCCCCCTCCATGCACCGTACCTACCTGATCCTCGGTGGAGCTGGCCTCGTCGGGACGCAGGTCTGCCGCCAGATCGCGACCCGCCTGAACCCCACCCACATCGGGGTGGCCAGCCTCTTCGAGCACGAGGCCCGCAGCGCCTGCACCCGCCTCGCGGACGAGTTCCCCGACGTCGTCTTCACGCCCATCTGGGGCAACCTCTTCGTGCCCTCCGACATGGCCGAGCTGGGTCGGGGCGAGGTCCTGCAAGACCCTGTAAAGCGTAGGAAGTTGCTCGATTTCCTGTATGGCGACTTCGAGGGTGCCTACACCAGCAACCACCTGTGCAACCTCATCCGAGAGCACCGGCCCGACGTCATCGTCGACTGCGTGAACACCGCCACCGGCCTGTCCTACCAGAACGTGTTCGACGGCGCGGCCAAGGTGCTGCACTGGCTGTCGGACGATGGCATGGCAGCGGACGGCGTACCCGACCTCGAGGCCTTCCTGCTGTCGCAGTCCGTGCCCCAGCTGATCCGCCATGTGCGCCTCGTCCAGCGCGCCACCAGCGAGCACGGCACCCAGGTCTACCTGAAGGTCGGCACCACCGGCACGGGCGGCATGGGCATGAACATCCCCTACACCCACAGCGAGGACAAGCCGTCCAAGGTCCTGCTGGCCAAGACCGAGGCCGGGTTCGGCCACACCGGGCTCATGTTCCTGATGGCGCGGACCCCCGGCGGTCCCGTGGTCAAGGAAGTCAAGCCGGCCGCGATGATCGGCTACCGGGCCGTCCGCACCGTCGCCGTCCGCGAC